>Ga0256837_1002210_pt1 | contig 12347 bp, 11 predicted proteins | sample 4562384metaG_FD_185976 | JGI IMG/M metagenome (GOLD analysis project Ga0256837, IMG submission 185976) | Hydrothermal vent microbial communities from Guaymas Basin, Mexico - 4561-384 | ecosystem: Environmental > Aquatic > Marine > Hydrothermal vents | place: Mexico: Guaymas Basin | collected... | reverse complement strand
ATTGGTATCTTGATACTCATCTACCAACACCTCATCATACTCTATAGTGTTGTGTTTTAGATACTCTTTTGTTTTTAGAAGCAAATCATTAAAAGATAAAAATCCATACTCATCTTTTACAGCTTCATACTCCAAAACTATATCCATATATGCATCCATCAACAGTTCATGCTCTGGATACTTTTGTAAAAACCACTCATCAAAACTATCAACAGATGCATTTTGATACAAATTATACAAATCATAAAGCCAAGATGCTGAAAATGGCTCAATATCCAAATTCATTCTATTAAAGTGTCTCTTTTCATATATGCTTCGAAACAGAGTCTTTAGCTCTCCTGGTTGTTTTAATGCCAGATTTGGATATATCTCTTTGAGTTTACGATAACATACTGCATGAAATGTACCTGCTTCTATCTTGGAGGTTACAGATGCAGGAAAATATCTGCCAAGTCTTGCTATCATCTCTCCTGAAGCTTTGTTTGTAAATGTAAGAAGAAGAATTTTTGAAGGATCAATACCAGCTTTTAGCAAATAGGCAATCCTGCCGACGATAGTCGAAGTTTTGCCTGTACCTGCACTGGCTATAATCAAATTATAACCAGCACTAGCTGTAGCAGCTTCATACTGCTCTTTGTTTAGAGTAGTTAGTGGCATTATGCTCTAACTATTTGTGTCCAAGTATATAGTATGTATTTTTACCGTCAACTTTTTGTAACTCTACTTTATACTTATCTGCCCAATGTTGTACATACTCATTAAATGCATCAATCTCCTCTTTCTCTGTTGCATGAGATTTTACTTTAAGTACATCTTTTGAGTTTGACAAAGCTACAACACCATCAAATCTCTTTACTTCATCAATCAGAGTAAAGATATGCTTGGAAAATTTATCAAATCCTGGAGTACTATCCATAATAGCTTTTATCTGCTTTAGTGTCGCATCATTTACTGTATATCCCATCTGTATCAACAAGTTATCAGGGGTTACTTCTATACTCATAATCACCTCTTATTAGATTTTTTTGCAAAAAGATTGTATCCAAAACTGTTTAAAAATTTATATACCATTCTCAATTCGAGTTAATAGGTTTTTATAATGCTCCATATTTTGAAAAGCTTTCTCATATCTCCATCTCAAAACAAACTCAATTACTGCTCTTTTTTGATCAGCATCCAGTGTTTCAGCCTTTCCAAAATACCCCAAAGATATATTTTTAGCTTTCTTCTTGCCATTTTTGTCAGGTTCATATGTAATTGCAATCACCTGCACATACTTACCCTCTCTAATCTCTCCAAAATCATCCTCTTTAAGACCTATTCCACTAATATTCATAGCTTTGTATATCATAATATCATTAAAGTTCTCTACCTTCTTTTCGATATTTAGACTTATATATAAAGATGCCAAAGAGATTATATTACTGGTTCTTACAAAATTTACTTCAGGATCAAAACCAAGTACATCAATAAGCTCCATTGCCAACTCCACAGCCTTTTGTTCACTTGAGAGCGGTATCTCTTTTTCTATAATTATAGGCATATTATCATCAAATGATGATATACTACTCTCCTCTTTGGTAGCCTCTATCTCTATAACAGGTGCAGAGGAGGTATCAACTTTGATACTCTCTTTTTTATCACTCTGCTTTTGCTTGAGCTTCTCTTCTATTTTGCTATTTAGAGCCCTTAGCCGTTCAAGCGTATTACCCATAAGCATTCCCTCATTTTTATTTCTTTTGGCTAATGGTCTGTAGCACTTTGAGATAGGTAGCCCCCTCTCCCTATTTCAAAATACTCTCACCACCTGTAACAAAACATTTACACTTATATGCAACAATATAACCTATACTTAGGCTAATTATATCCAATTTTGCGATCACACTGCTATCTAACCATAACTTTAGTGATTATATATTACACCATTTGAAATTAGATATATCTAAAAAAACCAACTTTTCATATTAATTAATAGAATAATTGTATAAACCTTAGTAGATTTACGATAAAATTGCATAACAAATAGCAAAAGCAATGGTTTTGAAGGAGTGTGTGAAATGGATTTTTTAGAGATTGAGGGGGGGCATAAGCTCTTTGGAGAGATTACTATAAGTGGAGCAAAAAATGCCGCTTTGCCAGTAATTTCAGCTACACTGCTGTGCAACGGCACTACACAATTAAAAAATCTTCCGCATGTTGTGGATATTCGTACACTCCTGAAACTGCTACAGATGCTAGGAGCCAATGTAGAGTATAGCAATGAGTCTGCCACTATAGATTGTAGCAGTATCAAATCAACAAAAGCTGTATATGAGATAGTATCACAAATGAGAGCTTCAATACTGGTACTTGGGCCTCTGCTTACAAGATTTGGTGAGTGTGAAGTGAGTCTGCCTGGTGGTTGTGCCATAGGACAAAGACCTATTGATTTGCACCTGAAAGCACTTGAGGCTATGGGAGCAAAGATAGAGATAAAAGGTGGTTATGTCAGAGCAGAAGCACCAAAAGGCGGACTCAGAGGAGCCAAAATTGTATTTGACAAAATAACAGTAGGTGGTACAGAAAATACTCTAATGGCAGCATCTATGGCAAATGGTGTTACAGAGATAATCAATGCCGCAAGAGAACCAGAGATTGTACAACTTTGCCAAATGCTACAAAGTGGAGGAGTTGAGATAGAAGGTGTTGGAACAAGTCGCATTAAAGTACACGGAAGTGGTGGCAAACCTCTGTGTTTTGAAAATCCTATAGAGATTATTCCAGATAGAATTGAAGCCGGTACATACCTGTGTGCAGCTGCGATTACAAAATCTGATATTACTCTAAAGAGTGTAAATATTGAACATATTCAAAGTACTATAGATAAGCTCGAAGATATGGGCTGCCATTTTCAAATATCAGATAATTCTATATCTATACACTCTCCAGAGGAGCTAAAAGAGGTAAATATAGTAACAGCAGAATATCCTGGATTTCCTACTGATATGCAGGCTCAATTTATGGCAGTAGCAACACTAGCAAGAGATGAGAGCCTCATAGAAGAGAGACTATTTGAAAACAGATTTATGCATGTAAGCGAATTAAACAGACTCGGAGCTGATATTTGGCTAAAGGGTAATACAGCAGCCATTAGACCGGTAAAAAAGCTTTATGGAGCAGATGTAATGGCAACAGATCTTAGAGCCAGTTCAGCTTTGGTTTTAGCAGCCTTAGCAGCTGAGGGTACAACCAAAATACGCCGTATATATCACCTAGATAGAGGATATGACAACCTAGAGGGTAAATTATCATCTCTTGGAGCAGTTATTACAAGAGGTAAGGAGTAGAGGATAGAAACCACTTTAGAGGTTTCTATTAACTTCTGGATAGATTATAATATATTAATTTGTCTCCATAAACTCCACCTCTCCCAAAAAGGGAGAGAAAAAAGTTATGACATATAATTAAAATGCCATATCACTCATATCATCAAAGCTAACACCTGCTAAGTCATCTATATCTTCAACGATATGTGTACCACTCAACACATCATCATGAGCTATATAGAAGTGAGAACCACCACCTGAATTACCACCATAAGAGCTACTTGAAGAAGAACTACTGCTACTACTTGAAGAACTGCTATCTGAAGAGTCTACATCTGAAGAGTCTACATCTGAAGAGTCTACATCTGAAGAATCTGCATCAGAAGAATCAGTATCTATAAAGCTACCTTTTGATGATGCACTATCATCTTCTTTAAAAATCCTAAAACCATCATCTGTATCTAAATCTTCTCTATCTATATCAATTTTATTTGTATCGCCTAATTTATCTTTATTCTCAATAATATCATTGCACTTCTCTTTTAATGCAGACTCATCACCACCATTTGCTTTTACTTCTTCAAGTGCTTTTAATACTTCTTCTTTGTTATGAGTCTCTTTGTATGCTTCAATCACTTTATGAGCTACTTCAACATCATCCATATCAGCTTTTGCAAACTCTAAACCAAGATCACACTTGTCTTTTAATACTTCTGCATCTTCTGGATGCTCTTGAGCTGCATTTACAACCGCAAGAATATAATCAGATTTTGAAACATCACCATTTTCAAGTTGCTCTTTCCAATATTTAAAACCAGCATTATCTGGCTCTCTATCAAGTACATTTTTATATACACTTGTTATAAAAGTATCTATATCTCCATCTGCTGGAAATGTCTCTTGAGTCTCTGGCTGATCAAAGAAGCTTTGAGCTACCTCTTCTACTGTCATTTTTCCACTCTCAACTTCATTTACCCAATACTCTAGTCCTTCTGCATCTGGAGCTCTTCCAAATGTTGCTACATATAGACTTGTTAATTGCTCCTCTAAAGTTAACTCCTGTGTTGTTTGTGTTCCATCTACTACTGTAGTATCCGCCATTATAAATTCCTCCTAAAAATATTATGTTTTTCCGTACCTTAAATTTGGTACGGAGAAGATTATATTATTAATTTGTTACTGTTTTGTTAGCAGATTCAAAAATATTATAAAATAGATAAAAAATAGAAAAGATTAAAAGTTCAAAGCCAAAAAACTTTTGACTTTGAAAAGCAATTATTTTGAGGCATAATCTGCTATTATGCTACCCATCTGGCTGGTTGATACCACCTCTTTGGCATCAAATGCACTCAAATCTTTGGTTCTGTATCCATCTGCAAGTGCTTTTTTGATAGCATCATCTATCCTATTGGCTGCACTCAATTCTCCAAAAGCATACTTTAGCATCATAGAAGCACTGGCAATTGTAGCTATTGGGTTGGCAATACCCTCTCCTGCAATATCTGGTGCAGATCCGTGAATTGGCTCATACAATCCTACCTTTTTACCTGTACTTGCACTTGGTAATAATCCAATAGAACCACTGAGCATACTAGCAGCATCAGAGAGTATATCACCAAAGATATTACCCGTTAGTATTACATCAAACTGTTTTGGGTATCTAATAAGTTGCATAGCCGCATTATCTACATACATATGAGTGAGTTCAACTTCTGGATAATCTTTGGCTACCTCTTCTACTATATCTCTCCAAAATTGACTCACTTCAAGTACATTTGCTTTATCTACCGAACACACCCTTTTATCTCTCTTTGAGGCTATATCAAATGCAACTTTTGCAATTCTTTCAACCTCTTCTTTGGTATATACCATAGTATTATATGCTCTATCTTTGCCGTACTCTCTTGGCTCTCCAAAGTATATACCGCCAGTAAGTTCTCTAACTACCATAATATCCACACCCTCAACCACTTCTGGTTTTAGTGTAGAGGCATTTATAAGCTCATCATATACAGTTGCGGGTCTGAGATTGGCAAATGTATTCATCTCTTTTCTAAGAGCCAAAAGTCCACTCTCTGGTCTTAGATGTCTATCAAGATTATCCCACTTTGGCCCACCAATTGCACCAAAGAGTACCGCATCTACCCTCTTTACACCCTCTATTGTCTCTTTTGGCAAAGGTACTCCAGTAGCATCTATAGCAGATCCACCCAATAAAAACTCTTCATAACTAAAGCTAAGCCCCTCAACATTGGCTACAGCATCAAGTACCTTCACAGCCTCTTGTACAATCTCTGGACCTATTCCATCTCCCTTGATTACACCTATTTTATAACTACTCACTCTTGGCCTCCTTTTTTGCCATCTCTGCTTTTGCATACTCTATCAATCCACCAGCTTCAACCAACTCTTGCATAAATTCAGGAATTGGTACAAACTTGTATGATTTACCAGTAGTCTCATTTACTACCAAACCATTTTCCATATCGATATGAACTATATCACCCTCACTTATCTCATCAACTTCTGCAAGTTCAAATATAGGTAATCCCATATTGAATGCGTTTCTATAAAATATTCTTGCAAATGTAGGTGCGATAATAGCACTAACTCCTGCTGCTTTTAGTGCTATTGGGGCATGTTCTCTACTACTTCCACACCCAAAATTTTCACCAGCTACAATAATATCACCCTTTTGCATCTTGTTTACAAACTCAGGATCTGCATCTTCCATTACATGCTTTGCCAATTCACTTGGCTCACTTGTATTTAAATATCTAGCTGCTATTATCAAATCTGTATCTATGTTATCTCCAAATTTCCAAACTTTTCCTCTCAACATGGTTCCTTTAGTCTAAAATTGGCTCTATTTGTGCGATTATATCCAAAATCTATCATAAAAGGCATTACAAGATATATATTACAGAATGCATTTTAGGGTAAAATTGCATAATCAAAAATTTGTATAAAGGCTATATATTATGGTTGTTACTAGATTTGCTCCCTCTCCGACTGGATATTTACATATAGGAGGTTTAAGAACTGCTCTATTTTCATGGCTGTGGGCTAGGAAAAACGGTGGTAAATTTCTACTTCGTATAGAAGATACAGACTTGGCAAGAAATTCACAAGATGCACTCAAAGCTATACTTGAAGCTTTTGATTGGGTTGGACTTGATTATGATGATGAAGTAGTATATCAATCAGACAGATTTGATATCTACAAAAAGTATATTGAGCAACTTTTAGCCGAGGATAAAGCATACTACTGCTATATGAGTAAAGAGGAGTTGGATGAACTTAGAGCTTCTCAAATGGCAAATGGAGAGAGACCCAGATATGATGGCAGATACAGAGACTTTAGGGGTACACCACCTGCTGGAATTGAACCAGTAGTCAGAATCAAAGCTCCACAAGAGGGTAAAATAGAATTTTATGATGGAGTAAAGGGTGAAATATCAATAGATGCTTCAGAGGTTGATGATTTTATCATAGCAAGAAGTGATGGTACACCCACATATAACTTTGTAGTAGCTATTGATGATGCCCTTATGGGATTGACTGATGTAATCAGAGGTGATGATCATCTATATAATACTCCAAAACAATTGGTTGTATATGAAGCTTTGGGCTTTACTCCTCCAAAATTTTATCATGTAGCTATGATACACAATGAACAGGGTAAAAAGTTATCCAAAAGAGATGGTGCTTTGGATGTAATGGAGTATAAGAAAATGGGCTTTTTACCAGAAGCACTACTTAATTTTTTGGTAAGACTTGGTTGGAGTAGAGGTGATCAGGAGATATTTAGTATAGAAGAGATGTTGGAGTATTTTGATCCAAAAAATATAAATAAGAGTGCATCTAGTTATAATATAGATAAACTAATTTGGTTAAATGGACACTATATCAACAATACCACAAATGAAAGATTAGCAAATCTATTACAAGAGTTTGGAGTACATATATCAAACCATGATAGATTAGAGATGCTTCTTGATGCTACCAAAATCAGAAGCAAAACACTAAAAGAGTTAGCACAACAGATAGATATGATTATATCACCACCAACTGCATATGATGAAAAGGCCAAAAAGAAAGCCTTTAAAGGAAATGCAAAAGAGATTTTAAAAGGGTTTGCAACTATGCTAAAAGAGTGGAACAAGCCTCTGCATCTACCAATTGATTATCATGCTGTAATGGAACACTTTGTAAAGAGTAATGAGATAGGCTTTGGCAAACTAGGACAACCTCTTAGAGTAGCACTGCTAGGTCAAATGAGTGGTCCTGGTATGGATGAAGTGATGGCAATAATTGGAGTTGATGAGACAATAGATAGAATAGACAGAGCATTACAGGAGATAAAAGAGTAGGTGGAGCAGATAAACAAAGATATACTCTCAAACTGGATAGATAGATATTTAGAGTATTTGGTATCAACAAGAGGCTATAGTGCCTCTACCCAAAGAAGCTACTCAATCACACTAAAGCAGATGCTAAAACACTCTGATATTATATATGAATCAGATAAAATAGTATTAGATATTGTGCCATACAGATTGACCATTACAGGTAATGCCAAAAAGACTATATCACGCAAACTCAGCTCTATTCGCTCATTTGTCAGCTTTATATACAAATACTACAAGGTAAAAATTACCATAAAGGGTGCTGAGAGTATAAAGACACCCCAAAAACTACCAAAACCAATAGAGCAAGATTATATAACAGAGGTGCTAAAGAGTGCTGATATTATGCAAAAAGCCCTTATATCTTTGCTTTATGGAGCCGGTTTGAGGATTGGAGAGGTAGAGTATTTGAAAGTTGAGAGTATCAAAAGAGGTTGGGTAGAAGTAACTGGCAAAGGAAACAAAACACGCCAAATACCCTTGCCACCAGCAGTAGAGAGTACTATACAAAATTATTTGGCACTCTATCCTGCCAACAGATGGCTTTTTGAAAAAGAGGGCAAGAGATTAAAGAGTTCTCAGCTTAGATATATAGTATCCAAACTCTTTGCTTCACACGGTATATATGCAACTCCCCACCAGCTAAGACACTCATTTGCAACCCACCTGTTAAACAGTGGTGCAAGAATTAGTGATGTAAGCCAGTTGCTAGGACACTCCAGTATGGTAACAACCCAGATATATACAAAACTAAGCAGCAGTGCAAAACTCAATGAGTACAAAAATGCTCACCCGTTGGGGTAAAAATAATATGCAAGTGGCTCATTTGAATCAGCATCTAAATTGTAAAGAGGCACACTAAGATGATTTTGGGTGTGATAAAATTTACTATCAAGGCTCTTCTAAAGTGGCTTCAGTAATTGCATTTGGAATCTTGTCTGTCTGTATTTAGCAGAGTTTACAGCTTGTTACATAGAAGCTGAACAACAGAAGAAAGAAACAGATGAATTTTAGACACCAGAGCATAAACTATGGAGTGAAAATGGGTAAAATCGAGGTAAAATATTGATAATAATTCTCAGAGAGATTTTTTTCTCTCAAAAATATCTATAGGGTGAAATTAGCTACTTGATAAAGGTTTAATTTGCAAGTAGTTCAATTATAATGTTTAAATCCTATCTTATCTCATACAATATCCAATAATTTTCTTTTTGGTTTCATGATTTCTCCTTCATAATTAAAAAGACATTTTGTCCTCTATTGCCCTATATAAACAATTAGAGGACAAAATGTCCAGATAATGGCTATTTTAGGTCAAAAAGGACATTAGTTGTTTTTATAACTATATTTAAAAATAACTAAAATTGTTTTAAAATATTTCAAATTGACATTTTTTTGTTGTTTTTTATCTTTTAGTAAGACATCTTATATGTTCTGCTAATAGTGCTTTTAAGGCTGTAGGGGATATAATGTCCTCTAATAAATAGTTATCAAATAAGTTTTATAGGTAAAAAATACTATAATAGTGTAAATTAATTAAGGAAAAAGATGAGAGAAAATTTAGTCCATGATTTAATATTACATAGACCTGAAATAAGAAGTGGAATTAATAGTATTTTATCATTATCTGATTATACCAAATATATTCATGAAGACACTTACATTAATGGTATAACAGCAGATTTTACATTGATAGATAATAATGAAATAAAAGCAATTATAGAATGTAAAGCTAGTGATATTGGGGTAACCGATTATGTAAGAGGCATTGGTCAATCTCTACAATATGAGTTTTTTTATAAAAAGAATATTTCACCTCGAGGATATAATTTTAGTTATAATTTTAATTCAATATTATTGTTTCCATCATCTGTTGTAAAAGATAATAGTTTTAATATTGGAATGTTTAAGTATCCAAATACAACTTTATTATTTGAAATTAATGAATTTAACAATATTGTAAGAAAAATTGAACAAAGCGAATTAGATAAATTGGCTCAAGCAACTTATTCAAATCTTGTAACAATATCTCAATATTATTTTAGAGATAATAGAATATATGAATATTATATACTTTTAAAATTTTTAGCGTTTTTACAATTCAAAGGATATAATTCAATTGATAGAAAAAAGTTAGAATTAAATTATTTAAGACAAATAGAAACTCAAAACAATAACAATTGGAGAAATGCTTTTATTACACTTTCATCTTTAGGATTAATTACTAGTCAAAATTTACCATCTCCATTTGGAATAACATTAGCCCATTTATCATTTGAACAATTTGCTTCTAAATTTATGTTTTCATATATGCAACCTTATGTAAATGAAATTTATGAAGTTTTTAATGGTCATAATAAGATTAACTTGAATAACCAACAAATTAGAGAAATTATTTATAAAAAATATGGAAATAGAGATGTTTTATTTTTGACTGAGTCAGAGGGTAGATATATTTCTAGTTGGTTAAATATATTAAGAGATGATTTTGGATGTATAGATTTTCTTCCTAGAAATAGTCAAAGAAATATTAAATATTATCCATTGCAATTAAATGAGCTATCATTGCAAGACAAAATAAAACAATATAGTAAAGCATATCAATATATAGATAGATATAATAATTTAGTAAGGAGTCTTTAATGTCTTATACAATATTTGAAACTTTTGTTGGTGCAGGAGGGGCTCATATAGGATTTTGTAAAAATGGTTTTATATCAAAATATGTCAATGATATAGAACCTACTTGTTTGGAGACATTAATATATAATAATCCTCATATTAAAGATACGGCATATATTGATAATCGTTCTATATTAGAAGTTGATGGTAAAGATATTTTAGAAAGAACGAATATGAAAGTTGGTGAGTTAGATGTATTTTTTGGAGGTATTGTATGTAAAGGTTTTTCTCTTGCAGGTGAAAGATCTCCAAATGATGAAAGAAACTATTTTTATCATAAACAAATTGAACTTGTAGAACAAATACAACCAAAAATTAGTTTGATTGAAAATGTTCCAGGTATTGTAAATGCTAAAGTGTTGTCAATAGATACTCCAGAAAGTATTAAAAAAGAAGTTGATATCTTATGGAAAGAATTAGAAAATTTTAAAGGATTAAAAGCAAAATTAAGAAAAGATAATAAAATTACAGATGAAATTGAAAAACAAGGAAAAATACTTAGACAAAAAAAAGAAGAAATGTTAAAAATTCTTAATGAAAATGGATATTTAGTAGGTGTATTAGATGATATTTACGCAATGTATAAAAAAATTGGATATAAAGTAAAACATAAAATCTTAAATTCTGCTTGGTATGGAGCAAGTACAAAAAGAGAAAGAATTATTATTGTTGCAATTAGAGCTGATATAGATATAGAATTTGAATTTCCAAAACCGATTTATATGGATGAGAGTTTAATGAGAAACTTAGATGAAAATTTAAAAAATTTAAAATATAAAAAGCCAAAAACTGTAAATGATGCTTTAAAGTTAATTGATTATAGTAATGCTAAAGATATTGATAATAAATCTATGAATCATGCTCCGAAAACAGTTGAAAGATTTAAGTATATTCCAGAAGGGGAAAGTATTGCGAACCATATTGATAAATTACCAGAACATTTAAAAATTAGTAAATTTTATTCTCGTGGTAGCACTATGAGATTGCATGGAGACAAACCTAGTCCTACTTTAGTTCCAGGACATAGTAATTTTCCAGTTCATCCAAAAGAACATCGTTCTATTACAGTGAGGGAAGCGGCAACCATTACAGGTTTTCCATTAAATTATAAATTTTTTGGAAACCATTCTAAAAGATGTGAGCATGTTGGTAATGCCGTACCACCTCCATTATCTAATGCTTTAGGTAAAAGTTGTAAAAAGTTATTGGATGAGTATTATTTACATTGTAAAAAACATTAGTTAAAAGGATAAAATGATGGAAGTAAATACAAAGGAAACAAATGGGGATATTTTTATTTCTACTTTAAGTATTAATAATGTTATTGAAGAGATTATTAAAGAAATTGATGAAATAAGAAAAGAAAGTGAGAAAATTAGTGTTTTTAAGCCTTGTATTAGTTTTTTTAAGTTAAAAGAGTTATTAAATAAGAAAAATAAATTAAATGCTAAATATGATAGACAAATTAAGGAATGTTATGAATTATTAGAAACACCTGTTCAAGGAGGACCTGGAATATCAATGGCATTTTTACAATCTTGGTCTGTAGGAAAAGGATTATCTGCACTTATAAAATTACAGAATAATTGGTATAATTTAGATGCATTAATTGATAGAAAAAACACATATTCAATGGCTGTTTTTTCATTATATGTAGCATTGTTATCTTTTATAGTTACTATATTAAGCATATTATTATAAATCAGCAATTTTTGAATTAGTTAATATACTTTTTAGGAGATTTAAAAACATAGATTAAAGGAAATAAATGGAACAAATGTTAATAGAATGGCTAAAAGAATATGGATATATTATTTTATTTTTTTGGTCAATGGCAGAAGGTGAGACAGGGCTTGTAATGGCAGGAATTTTATCCCATACAGGTGATATGAATGTGCCCATATCAATACTTATAGCTGGACTTGGTGGATTTATAGGTGATCAGATTTGG
>Ga0256837_1002207_pt1 | contig 12360 bp, 11 predicted proteins | sample 4562384metaG_FD_185976 | JGI IMG/M metagenome (GOLD analysis project Ga0256837, IMG submission 185976) | Hydrothermal vent microbial communities from Guaymas Basin, Mexico - 4561-384 | ecosystem: Environmental > Aquatic > Marine > Hydrothermal vents | place: Mexico: Guaymas Basin | collected... | reverse complement strand
TTTTTAAACAGTGGTGGGTTCAGAGTGACTCGAACACTCGACCACTCCGTTATGAGCGGAGGGCTCTAACCAACTGAGCTATGAACCCATTGTTTATATGGATGAAAGTATATCTTAAAGAACTTAAATAAATATTAATTCCAAGCCTCATCAAAAGTTTTTCCATTTTTAATATCTTTTACTAGTTCTACTAAGCCAACATTATCCATAACTTGTATAACTTTTTTTGGCCAAGTTTTTCTATAGTTAAAAGAATTTTTCTTACCACCTATATTATTTATAAAATCTTTTGAAGTCTTTTCACTAAAAAGTGCATCTTTACCTTTTTGTTTTACAATTTCATCTAAATCTTTTCTAGCCTTTTTAAATACTTTAAAGCGATTTTTAGAACTTATCCATACTTTACAAAAATCCTCTATGCAGGTTAGATTTGCTTTTAATCTATCTTTTGGATGATTATTAAAATATGCTAAATTATTAGCTGTTCCAGCATAAGGGGTAGGGCGATAATCTTTTTTTCTACTTTTTGCTCTTTTTTTATATTTTAATTCACTTTTTTTATATTTTGCTATCTCTTTTGGATTGTATATGATTTGATAAGGCTCTTTTATGTTTGGAAGATAAAGTGGTGGTAGCTCTTTTTCACCTTTGTTTGTTCCCAGACTTAGTATATTTCCACTAATCCTTGCTATATATCCTCGACCATAACCAGACTCAACACCAGCTAAAGCTAGTATCCCAGCTGGTGGCATATTGTATTTTAAAGATAACTCTATGGTTTTATGAACTAATGGTTTATAAAAGTTTTTTACATGCTCATACTTTCTGTATCTGTACTCTGATGAAAAAGCCAAAACAAAGCTTACAAAGATTAGTAAAACTACTTTCATATCATTCCTTATCTAGTAGATGAAATTTATTGTATTTTATAACTTTTGATAGCTCATTGCTATATTTTTCACCTTGTTCGGAGTATTTATCTAGTTTTTGAACAAGTTTGTGTGGGTCATCTGTTAGCATCTTCTCTTTTCTAAACTCGATAAATGCTTTATTTCTAGCTATCATCATATAATAGTCCATTATAGAATCAGCTATATTTTTATACTTTTTTAGATAAATTTGTCTGTACTTTCTTGACTTATTAGCTGCTACTCTTGGCTCATTTTCATCTATTGACCAAACACCAAAAACATTATTTGCGATATTGAAAAATCTTGAAGTTGCCCAACCACTCTCCATAGCAGCTTGAGCAAGTGCTATACTTTTAGGGTGTGGTTTCATCCTTTGGAGTAAATCTTTTTCATCTTTTGCATTGTACTCTTTCATAAGTTTTTTTATCTTATGGGCATCTGTTTTATTTTTAACCATAACTTTAGCTTCTTTATACCTTTTGTCTAAAGTATTGTAAACCTCTTTTATAGCTGGAACTAACAAATCATGAAATCTTTGTTTTTTCTCTTTAACAGTTAGTGGCTTTTTTGTTTTTATGGGGTCTGCATAGATTGAACTTACAGTAGATATAAGCAAGATGCTAAGTTTTAAAAATATACTTTTTTGCATAGATGTAAAAGCCAGAAGTAGATTACTTCTGAACTTCTTTTAGTGAGTCTGCTATTAAAAATGCAAGTTCTAATGATTGGTCTGCATTTAATCTTGGGTCACAATGTGTATGGTAACGAGAACTCAAATCCTCTTCAGTAACTCTAAAACTACCACCGATACACTCAGTAACATTTTTACCAGTCATCTCTAAGTGAACTCCACCAGCATGAGTTCCCTCAGCTTTATGGATTTGGAAAAACTGTTTCATCTCAGTTAATATATCATCAACTGGGCGAGTTTTAAAGTTATTTGATGATTTTATAGTATTTCCATGCATTGGGTCACAACTCCAAACTACATTTATACCCTCTCTCTCTATCGCTCTTATAAGTCTTTGCATACCAGTGTTGTCATCTCCAACTTTGTTAGCACCCATTCTAACTATAACATTTAGTCTTCCTGCTTCATTTTCAGGATTTAAAGTTTGACAAAGTCTTACTAAATCATCTGCATCCATAGATGGACCAGCTTTTACACCGATAGGGTTTTTAACACCTCTTAAGAACTCAACATGAGCACCATCAAGTTGTCTAGTTCTATCACCTATCCATAACATATGAGCAGATGTATCGTACCAATCTCCTGTTATAGAGTCTTGTCTTGTAAATGCTTCCTCATAAGGTAAAAGTAATGCTTCGTGTGATGTATAAAAATCAGTCTCTCTTAAAGTTCTGTAAGTTTTAGAAGTAACTCCACAAGCTTCCATAAACTTTAAAGAGTTAGATATATCTTCAGCTAGTTTTTCATACTTTTGCATAACATCATCTTTTTGAGCAAAATCAGTTGTCCATTGGTGAACTTGATGTAAATCTGCCAAACCACCACTTGCAAATGCACGAAGTAAATTTTGAGTAGCAGATGCTTGGTTATAAGCTTTTATCATCCTTTTTGGGTCTGGAACACGAGCTTCTTTTGTAAATTCTGAACCATTTATGATATCTCCACGGTAAGAATCAAGTGTAATTCCATCAATAGTCTCTGTATTGCTTGAACGAGGTTTTGCAAATTGTCCAGCCATACGACCAACTTTTACAACAGGTAAACCACTAGCATAAGTCATAACAACTGCCATTTGTAACATAACTTTGAAACTGTCTCTTATGTTATCAGCATGAAATTCGCTAAAACTTTCAGCACAATCACCACCTTGTAGTAAAAAACCCTGACCATTAGCAACTTTTGCTAAAGATGCTTTTAATGTACGAGCTTCACCTGCAAAAACAAGTGGTGGATAGTTTTTTAACTCTTCAAGAACTCTATTTAATTCATCTTGATTTGGATAAGTTGGTTGTTGTAAAATCGGTTTGTTTCTCCAACTAGTTGGTGTCCAAATACTCATAATAAAACCTTAATATATATAATTTTTTTGTAATTCTACTTAAAAAAAGCTTTTCTTATGCTTTTATATGTATAATTACAATAAAAAATCTATACTTTAGAGATGGATAGGGAGATTTTATGGAGTTAAATTACTTTGATTTAGTAGTTGGGATTATTATATTACTTTTAGGACTTAAAGGTATTATAAATGGTTTTTTTAAAGAGTTGTTTGGTCTTGTTGGTATTATCGGTGGTATTGCTGTTGCTTCTAGGATGGGTGATAAGGTTGGTAAAATATTAAGTGATGCTTTATTAAAACTTCCAAACGATGCTGCTATAAGTTTTACAGGTTTCTTAGCTACTTTGGCTGCCTTTTGGTTAGCTATGGTTTTTATAGGATTTGTATTTAAAAAATTGAGTTCTATGAGTGGGTTAGGTCCAGTTGATAGACTTTTTGGTTTCATATTTGGAGCTAGTAAATTCTTTTTAATAGTAGCTATTATAGCTAATGCAGTATATAATGTAAAAGCTATAAAGTCAACAGTAGATAGTAAAACGAAAGGTAGTATTTTATTTCCTATATTGGTTGAAACTGGTGGTTATATAATGGAACTTAAGCCTGTTGACTCTATGAAAAAAGAAGATACAACATCAGAATCAAATAATAGTACAACAACTAGTGCTATTATGGATGAAACAAAGAATCTTCATGACAAGATAGAAGAAACAACACAAAATATTGTAGAAGATACAAAGAAGCAGATAGAAGAAAATGTTAAACAATCTACTCAAGAGATTTTAGAAGATACTAAAAAGAAGTTAGAAGAATCGATGCAAAAGCAGATGGGAGAGGAGTAGATGTCTAAAGTTACAACAAACTTTAGTGATAAAACAATCCAATATGAACAGTTATTGCAAAATTTTAAGAGTTTACTAAAAGAAAATAATTTAAAATTTACAATACAAAGGGAAGTGATTTTAGAAACTTTATATGATTCTCAGGAACATTTAACTCCTGAGTCTCTACATCATCTTATACAAGAAAAATATCCAGATCTAAATACTGGAATAGCTACAGTTTATAGGACTTTGTCTTTGCTTGAGGAATCTGATATTGTTACATCCTTATCATTTGGTGCACAGGGTAAAAAGTACGAACTTGGTGCAAAAGAGCATCATGATCATCTTATATGTACTGAATGTGGAAATATTACAGAGTTTGTAGATGAACAGATAGAGGAAAGACAACATAAAATTGCTCAAGAGTTAGAATTTAAAATGCAAGATCACTCTATGCAGATTTATGGAGTTTGTAAAAAATGTCAAAAGGAAAATTAATTAATGTTTAAAAATAAATTTGTGCAACAAAGAATTGAAAAAGTAGAGTTATTAAAAAAAAAGGGTTATAACCCATATTCAAATGATTCAAAAAGAAATACAACTATATCTAAGTATTTAAAAGTAAATGCAGATGTAGAACATAAAGAAAATAAAAGAGATGAACATAGACATTATACTGTTGGTGGTCGTATAAAACTACTTCGTATTATGGGTAAAGCAAGTTTTGTAAATATAGAAGATGAGAGTGGAACATTACAAGTTTATATAGCTCGTGACAATCTTCCTGAAGGTTTTTATAATAATATTTTTAAAAAAAATATAGAAGTTGGTGATATTGTAGAGATAACTGGTTATCCGTTTGTAACTGGTAAAGGTGAACTATCTTTACATGCAAGTGAATTTAAGTTATTGACTAAATCAATTTCACCACTTCCTGAAAAGTTTCATGGTATAACTGATAAAGAGATAAGATATAGAAAAAGATATCTTGATCTTATTATGAATAAAGAGGTTAGAAATACTTTTAAAATTCGTTCTCGTGTTATATCTTTAACTAGACATTTCTTTGAAGAAAAAGGGTTTTTAGAAGTTGAAACACCTATGATGCATCCAATAGCTGGTGGAGCAAATGCGAAACCATTTGTTACTCATCATAATGCTTTAGGTGTTGATAGATACTTAAGAATTGCACCAGAACTTTATCTAAAAAGACTTATAGTTGGTGGGTTTGAAGCTGTATTTGAGATAAATCGTAACTTTAGAAATGAAGGTATGGATGCAACTCATAATCCAGAGTTTACATCTATAGAGTTTTATTGGGCATATAAAACTTATAAAGACTTGATTGAGATTACAAAAGAGTATTTTCAGTACCTTTTTGAGCATCTTGATTTACCAACTATACTGCCTTATGGAGATATGGAAGTTGATTTTTCAGATTTTAAAGAGATACCATTAGCTGAATCTTTAACAACTATAGGTGGTGTACCTAAAGATATTATAAATGATAGAGAGAAAATTGTAGCATATTTAAAAGAGCATGATGTAGATGTAAATGAAAAACTAAATTTAGGTTTACTTCAAGGTGAATTATTTGATGAGTTTGTTGAAGAAAAACTTATTAATCCAACTTTTATAACAGAGTATCCAGTTGAGTTATCTCCACTTGCAAGAAGAAGTGATGAAAATCCTGAATTAACTGAAAGATTTGAACTTTTTATAGCAGGTAGAGAAATAGCAAATGCTTTTAGTGAGTTAAATGACCCAGTTGATCAGCTTAGTCGTTTTGAAGGTCAGATGGATGCAAAAGAGAGTGGAGATGATGAAGCACACGAGATGGATCAAGATTTTGTTGAAGCATTGAGTTATGGTATGGCTCCAACTGCTGGTCAGGGTATTGGTATAGATAGACTTGTGATGTTGCTTACAAATGAGCATAGTATTCGTGATGTATTATTATTTCCAGCTATGAAGCCATTATCTACAGAAGAGATAACTAAGGATTAATTTATGTCAGTTAAGCCAACTATTCTTTATGTTGAAGATGAAGATGGTGTTCGTCAACAGTTATCTAAACTTTTAACTCGCTTTTCCAGCGAGTTATATGTAGCAGAAGATGGAAAGGTTGGTTTAGAACTTTTTAAAAAATACTCTCCAAATATAGTTATAACAGATATAAAAATGCCAGTTATGAATGGTATAGATATGGTTAAGGCTATAAAAGAGATTAGCCCTGAAGAGCATATTATATTTACCACTGCACATAGCGAGAGTGAGTATTTTATAGATGCTATAGAAACTCATGCAGATGGGTATATATTAAAGCCACTAAGCTTTCAAGTTTTTACAAATAAATTAAATCAAATTACAAAACAGATAAATATAGAAAAAGAACTTTTAGCACAGCAAGTTTTAACAAATGAGATAACTCAGATGCTAAATTTACTTATAGTTTTAGATAATGATAACAATATAATATACTCAAATAAAAATTTTTTAAAGTTTTTTAGTCTTCGTAATATTGAACAATTTAATAGTGAATATAAAAGTATTGTAAATGTTTTTGTAAACTATGGAGATTTTTTTTATCCAAAAGATGAAAAAAACTGGATTGATGAAATTAAGAACTTAGATGATGATAAAAGAGTTGTATCTATGGTAAATGAAGAAGCTGAACCTCAGGCTTTTATTTTATCTATAAAACAGATGGAAGAAACAGGTCATACTATAATTATATTTACAGAGATTACAAATATAACTATTAAGAAAAATGAATTAGAGTATAAAGCTTATACCGATGAACTTACAAAAATAGGTAATAAATTATATTTTGAAGATGCATTAAAAAAAGAGTTTAAATTAGCTTCAAGCAATAAAAAGCCATTGGGTCTTATAATGTTTGATATAGACTTTTTTAAACAGTTAAATGATAAATATGGTACTAAGATAGGGGATAGTGTATTGGTTGAATTAGTTCAACTTGTTAGAAGTAGTATTTCTCAAAATGATATTTTTGCTAGATATTTTGGTAATCAATTTGTTCAACTTTTACCAAATACTTCAAAAGAACATACATTAGTAGTTGTAAATCGTGTAAAAAATCTTATAGATAATCATACTTTTGTAGATGATATTAAAATCACTTGTAGTTTTGGAATATCTAATACAATAGATAGTTTGGATGCCGAAACTTTAGTAGATGAAGCTCAAAAAGCACTTTCTTTAGCTAAAGAATCAGGGAGAAATAAAATCTGTTTTATTTCATAAAAAACTTAAACACTACTACAAAACTCATATTAGTTTTATTTATACCTGTTGTAACTATTGGTTATTTTATTTTACACTCTACTATATTATCTTATGAAAAACATTCAGAGCTTTTAAAAATACAACATTTTTTAGAAAATAGCAGATATTCAAATGACTTAATTCATGAGCTTCAAAAAGAAAGAGCTTTAAGTGCTATTTATGTAAGTTCTAAAGATAAAATTTTTTATTATAAATTAGTTCAACAGAGAAAACTTACCGATGTTAAATTGGATATATTTAAAAAAAATCTTCTATTTGATGATAATTTTTTAAATATATATCTAAACAGTGCTATAAAAAAATTAGATAATATGAAAGATGTAAGAGCCAAAATAGACAATAAACAAATTGATGCTACAACTATAATAAGATATTTTTCAAATATAAATAATAATTTATTAAATCATATATCTTATTTTTTAACAATATCTACAGAAAGTGAAATATCTAAAATGATATTTTCATATTTAAATCTTTTAAAAGCTAAAGAGAGTTCAGATATTGAAAGAGCTGTTTTAAGTAGTGCTTTTATATCTGGTATGATTTCTGATGAATATTACAAATGGTTTAGTTTGCTGTATAGTGCTCAGCAAACATATCTTGATAATTTTAAAAATTCTGTCTCCAAAAAGCATTTGGATTATTTTAATAAAAAAATGGATACTGAAATAGTAGAAAAATTAAAAGAACTTCGTGAAATTGCTTTTAGCAGAGTAATAAAAAGTAAAATTATCTTAAATATAAAAGATATTATTGGTTATGGTGGATTAATACATAATTTTAAAAATTATCTTTTAAGAGGTGATGACAAATATGAAATAAAATTTAATGAACAGTATAAACAGTTATTAAAATATATTGAACAATATAAAAAATTACAAAGTACGACAACAAAAGAACTTGAACTACTTTCTAAAGTTGAAATTGTTTTTAAAAAGTATAAAAATAATTTATCTGTTATAAAACGAAATAAAGATATTTTATCTATACGGGAGATAGATAAAATAGTAAGTATAAATGATGAAAAAGCAATCATTAATATAAAAAGTTTGGGTAGTAATATTCTTGGTAATAATGTTTTATTATGGTATCAGATATCTACAAAAAGAATTGATATCTTAAGAGATATTGAACGAAACTATGCAAAAGATATAGATATTAAGATGAAACAGATTATCAAAGATATTACAAATGAACAGATATTTAACTTTTTATTGATTAGTTTTGTATTTATATTTGTTTTTTCTTTATCTGTTTTATTGATATGGAATATAACAACATCTATAAGAAAGATAGGTAATGGTCTTGTCAATTTTTCTGAATATATACGTGGAAATGTTAACAATATAAAGCCTATAGAGATAGATGGTAATGATGAATTTGCTAAGATGGCAGAAATAGTAAATAAAAATATTGCAAAAACAAAACAATATCTTGATAAAAAAGTTCAAGAAGAGACAGAAAAAAACACATTGCTACTTGCTAAATTTAATATAGATTTAGAACATCAAATAGATATAGCTTTAAAAGAAAATACAAAGCAACTTCAATTATTACAAGAACAAAGCAAATTGGCTGCAATGGGTGAAATGATAGGTGCTATAGCACATCAATGGAGACAACCATTGAATGAACTTGGGATAAATATACAAAATTTAGAATATGATTATATATATGAAGAGATAGATGAAAAATTTATAAAAGAGTTTATCGAATCAAATTACAATACAATACAGTATATGTCAGATACTATAGATGATTTTAAAAATTTTTTTCGTATAGATAAGACAAAATCAAATTTTAGTGTTAAAGATAGTATTGATATTGTTTATAAAATGGTATCTGCCCAATTTGATAGATATGAAATAATTGTCAATATATCTGGTAATGACTTTATTTATAATGGATTTAAAAGTGAGTTTCAACAAGTTATTTTAAATATTTTAAATAATGCTAAGGATGCACTTCTTGATGGTAAAATTAAAAATCCAACGATTGATATTTTAATAAACAATAATGAAATTTTTATACAGGATAATGCTGGTGGGATAGAAGAAAAGATTATCGATAGAATATTTGAACCATATTATACTACTAAAGAGCAAGGAAAAGGAACTGGTCTTGGGTTATATATGTCAAAGACAATTATAGAAAAAAATATGAACTCAAAATTAGAAGTTAAAAATGAAAATGGTGGTGCTTGTTTTAAAATTACACTCAACTAATCTTTTTATTATTAATTTTTAAGTATAATGGTTGCAATATTAATTACGAGGAATTTTGTAAAATGAGTTTTTTAAAAGAATTTGATGAAGAAGTATTTAACTTATGTGAAAAAGAGCTAGAGAGACAAACTGATCATTTAGAGATGATAGCATCTGAGAACTTTACACTTCCAGCTGTTATGGAAGCTATGGGAAGTGTATTTACTAACAAATATGCAGAGGGTTATCCTGCTAAAAGATACTATGGTGGTTGTGAATATGCTGATGGTGTAGAACAATTAGCTATTGACAGAGCTTGTAAACTTTTTGATTGTAAATTTGCAAATGTTCAACCTCACTCAGGTTCTCAAGCAAATGGTGCAGTTTATGCAGCACTTCTAAAAGCTGGTGATAAACTTTTAGGTATGGATTTAAGTCATGGTGGACACCTTACTCATGGTTCAAAACCATCTTTTTCTGGTAAAAACTACTCAAGTTTTACTTACGGTGTTGAGCTTGATGGTCGTATCAACTATGAAAGAGTTATGGATATAGCAAAAATTGTTCAACCAAAGATTATAGTTTGTGGTGCATCTGCTTATGCTCGTGAGATTGACTTTAAAAAATTTCGTGAGATTGCTGATGAAGTTGGTGCAATTTTATTTGCTGATATTGCTCACATAGCTGGTCTTGTTTGTGCAGGTGAACATCCATCACCATTTCCTTATGCTGATGTTGTAACAACTACTACGCACAAAACTTTAGCAGGTCCTCGTGGTGGTATGATAATGACTAATGATGAAGATATAGCTAAAAAAATCAACTCTGCAATCTTCCCAGCACTTCAAGGTGGACCTTTGGTTCATGTTATGGCTGCTAAAGCAGTTGGTTTTAAACATAATCTTTCACCTGAATGGAAAGAGTATGCTAAGCAAGTTAAGAAAAATGCTTCTGTTTTGGCTGATGTACTTATGAAAAGAGGGTATAATGTAGTATCTAATGGTACAGATAATCACCTTGTTTTAGTATCTTTTGTAGGTATGGATATATCTGGTAAAGATGCAGATGCAGCACTTGGTAATGCTGGTATAACAGTAAACAAAAACACTGTTCCAGGTGAAACAAGAAGTCCATTTGTAACTTCTGGTATAAGAGTTGGTTCACCAGCACTTACTAGTCGTGGTATGAAAGAGAAAGAGTTTGAACTTATAGCAAATAAAATGGCTGATGTTTTAGATGATATAAACAATACTGAACTTCATACAAAAATTAAAGAAGAGTTAAAAGAGTTAGCTCAAAACTTTGTAATCTATAATCAAGCAACTTACTAGGGAGAATTATTTATGACAGCTATGGATATGAAACTTATAAAAATGATAAGTGACCATTATTGGTTAAAAAGTGATAAAGTAGTAAGCAAGATATCATTTAAAGGTCGTACATTTTACAATAAATTTGAAAGAGTGAATGCACCATTAAACCAAGCTGTTATAAATAGTCATTTAAAGGGTGATATAACTGTAGCTCATTCGCTTGTAAACTCTCGTGGCAAGGTTGAAAACATAGTTATAGACTATAATGGAAGAGACCCTGAGAGATTTTATCATAGAGCTCAGCTTTTGCTTCGTGAAGAGGGTTATATAAACTTTACTGCTTATAAAACAAAAACAGAAGGACATCTGCATCTTTATATACATAAGGGTCATACAACACTTCAAGAGGCTATACAACTAGGTAAAATATTAAGTATGAAGCTAGCAGCAAAACAACCAAAGCAATGGAAAATGTTTCCAAATAATGATATGCCAGATGAGTACAATATATTAACTTTACCTTATGAAGTTTATGCCAAAGAGCGAGGCGCTTCTTGGTCAAAACATATGTAAGAGCTTCTTTAGAAAAGATATGTAAAAAGGATAAATGATGGAAGAAAAACAAGAATTAAATGATATTATATTAAATAAAGGTAATTCAGTTAGTAATAATAAAAAGATAATACTTGCTGTTGCTACATTAGGAATAGTTCTTATTATAGTTGTTTTACTTATGAATTCTATATCATCTGATGAAAACAATAATTTACCACAAGCAGTATTACCACCCGATCCAAGAGAGATAAATCAACAGCCTATTGATAATGAACCACTATTTGAAGATGTTGAGGTTGTTCAAGAAAGTACAGCTAATGATAATTTAGATAATATCGCTCAGAGATTAAAAGAACAAAGTGCTCAAGAGGAGGAAGTAAAACCTAAGCCAAAACCAAAGCCTGTTGTAAAACCTAAGCCAAAACCAAAACCTGTAGTTAGACATACAGAAAAAAAAGTTGTAAAAACAACGCCTAAGAAGATAACAACTACTAAAAAAATGTATTATGCACAAGTTGGTTCTTTTTCAAAATATGAGCCAAATAAAAAGTTTTTAAAATCTATAACAGATAAAGGTTATGGATATACATATAAGAAAGTTGGAAAACTAAACAAAGTATTAGTTGGACCATTTAAAGATGATAAAGAGGCTCGTCGTGCTTTAAAAGTTATAAGAAGTAGCATAGAAGCTGGTGCTTTTTTAGTAAAATACTAAGGGTTTAGAAGTTGATTTTTTCAAAACAATTTACACTTGATCAATTAGCACCGATAGCTGTGTACTCAAAACTAAAAGATATGTTTCAGGATGAAGTTACATATCTTTTTGAGAGTGCTGATGCTAGTGAGGGTAACTATAGTTTTATATGTATAGGTGCAAGAGAAAGATTACAATATATAGATGATAAAACTATATATACAGATAGTAATCAAACAAAACATATAAAAGATGAAAACCCTTTTGATTTTTTAAAAAACTACTATAAAAACATAGATACAACCATATACAAAGAAGCAGTAAGCAAGTTAAATGTTGGTTTTGTTGATGGTTTTATAGGTTATATCGGTTACGATATGGTAAAAGTTTTTGAACCAAAACTAAACTCTTATATGGATAACTTAAAAGATGAATTAAACACACCAGATTTAGACTTGATTTTACCTAAAATGGTTTTAGTATATTCACATAAAAATCATCAAATCACACTTATCTCTACACT
>Ga0256837_1002206_pt1 | contig 12369 bp, 11 predicted proteins | sample 4562384metaG_FD_185976 | JGI IMG/M metagenome (GOLD analysis project Ga0256837, IMG submission 185976) | Hydrothermal vent microbial communities from Guaymas Basin, Mexico - 4561-384 | ecosystem: Environmental > Aquatic > Marine > Hydrothermal vents | place: Mexico: Guaymas Basin | collected... | reverse complement strand
ATAAAAAGGTCTCAAAAATATTTTGAAACGATTTTTAATACAACAAGAGATGCAATAGCTGTTATTGACTCACAAACAAAATTTTTATTTGCAAATAAAGCATATTTAAACCTTACAAAACTAACTGATATAGAGTTAAAACAAACTACATTTTATGATTTGACAATAGAAGAGGATAGAGACTATACTTTTAAAATAGTAGGAGAAGCATTTAGAAGAGGTTTTTATCATGATTTAAAAATTAAATATATTGATAAAGAAAATAATATTATAGAAATATCCAATGATATAGTTGCTATGCCTGATTCTGGAGCATCATTTTTATTAGTGACAAGAGATATTACTTTAGAAAATAGGCTTAGAAGAGAAAAAGAAATGCAAGAACAACAATTACTTCAACAATCAAGATTAGCTCAAATGGGTGAAATGATAAGTATGATAGCACATCAATGGAGGCAACCATTAGCAGCTATTGGTGCTTCTAGTGGAAAACTAAGAATAAAGGCTCATATGAATAAGAATACTAATAAACTAACCATTGAATCGACAGAAAAAATAAATTCATTAATCCGTCATCTAAGTCAAACCATTAATGATTTTAGGAACTTTTTTAAACCAGATAAAATAAAATCTAATAGTAGTTATACAGAAATGATTGATTCAGTTTTTGATATAGTTACAGCAACAATTTCTGCAAAAAATATTACTATTCTTAAATCTCTAAATACTGAGGAGAAGATGAATATTTATGTAAGTGAAGTTAAACAAGTCATTCTAAATCTATTAAAAAATGCTGAAGATGCTCTCTTAGATAATGAAATAGAAGACCCTACTATTGAAATATCTACATATAGAAATAAGAATATGTTAGTATTAGAGGTTATTGATAATGCTGGTGGAGTTCCTGAAGATATTAAAGATAAAATATTTGACCCATACTTCTCAACAAAAACGGATAAGAATGGAACAGGGTTAGGTTTATATATGAGTAAAACCATCATAGAAGAACATTGTGGAGGAAAATTAAGCATCCACAATAATACGAACGAAGGAGCTGTATTTAGAATCAGTATGCCAAAAACTAAATCTTTATAAATTATCTATCCAATGCTCTAATTTTTCTATCTGTTCAATAGTTCTTACAGTAGCTGTACCACCCTCAGATACTCTTGCATTCATTGAAGCACGATTATCAAGTAACTCAACAACTCCTTCTCCTATTCTTTTATCGACAGATTGTAAATCTTCTAAAGATAATTCTGATATATCTACACCTTTAATCTCTGCTAAATTAACAGCATTACCTGTGATATGATAAGCATCTCTAAATGGTAAATTTGCATCTTTTACTAAATAATCAGCTAAATCAGTAGCACTTAGATGACCTATCATACAAGCATCTTCCATTTTATCTTCATTTATTTTCATATCTGCTATCATCTCATTAAGAACTTCCAATGATAGTGTAGCAGTTTTCACAGAATCAAAAACACCCTCTTTGTCCTCTTGCATATCTTTATTATATGCTAATGGAAGACCTTTCATTACAGTTAAAAGGGATACTAGATTACCATTTACTCTTCCTGTCTTACCTCTTAATAGTTCTGGAATATCAGGATTTTTCTTTTGTGGCATAATTGAGCTACCTGTGGCATGTCTATCACTTAGGGTTATCCATCTAAATTCACTTGCAGACCATAAAATTAACTCTTCACTTAAACGGCTAATATGCATCATCATAGTACTAATATTAAATAAGATTTCTAGTGCGAAATCCCTATCACTTACAGTATCTAAACAGTTTAGAGTAGGTTCATCAAATCCTAATTTTTGAGCTGTTATTTCTCTTGATATTGGATGTGGTGTTCCTGCTAATGCAGCACAACCAATAGGAGATAGATTATTCCTCTCAAAAGAGCTTATAAATCGCTTATAATCTCGTTGAAGCATACTTGCATAAGCCAATAGATGATATCCAAAGTTTATTGGTTGAGCATGTTGAAGATGTGTCATACCTGGAAGCATAATATCTGTACTCTCTTTTGCTCTAAGAATAAGTGTTTGAATATTTTCTAAAATAAGTTTAGATATCTTTTTAGTATTATGTTGTACAAAAAGTCTAAAATCTAAAGCTACTTGGTCATTTCTGCTTCTTGCTGTATGTAATCGTTTTCCTGCATCTCCTATAATCTCTGTTAAACGGCGTTCATTTGCCATATGAATATCTTCATCTCCACCATCAAGAGTAAACAATCCACTCTCAATTTCCTCTAAAACTTGACTCAAGCCTCTATCAATTGCTTCAAAATCTTCTTGAGTAATAATATTTTGTTGAGCTAACATAAAGGCATGAGCCTTTGAACCCTCAATATCTTGTGCATATAATACTTTATCGAATGGTAAAGAATCATTAAGAGCTTTAAGTAAGTCTGAACCTTGAGCAGAAATTCTAGCAGATGCTATATTTTTTTTATTTGACAATAGTTTATCCTCTAATTAATTTATAAAAATTTTAACGGCTTGGAACATTTCCTGTATCTGATGCATATTGACTTACAAAATCATATACATCAGAATCATATTCCGATTTATATTTTGTTGATTTAGGACATAATAATTTAATCTCATTAGCCATTTTCCCATCTTTATATATTTTAGTCCACTCTTCTCTTGTATGCTTTAAAGGAAACTGACTATTAGTGATTCCACAATCACTTTTTAGTTTCTTAGAATAAATTTTTTCTCCCTTTAATACTCCTGCATCTAAAAAAGTAAATAGAGATACTATAGCCATTGATAATTTGATAATTTTTTTCATATTAATCCTTTTATATTAAATTCTAACAAATTTTTCTTAAAATACTGATAATAGAGTCTCATTAATATCTTTAGATCTTTTAGTAATATTAATATCTATATTCTTTTCAATTTTAATATTATTTTTAGGCTCTTCTTTAATTTCTTTCTTCTCTTCAACTTCTTTAATCTTTGTAGGCTCTTTAACTTTCTTCTTGACTAATTTTTTATCAGAAGATTTTTTTGCCTCTTTTTTCTTCTTTCTAAATTTTTTAATATTCTTTCTATGTTCATTATAATCTTTTGTAAATGTATGAGTTCCATCCCTATTCAACATAAAATATAAATAATCTGTCTCTTTAGGAGATATTACAGCATCTAATGCATTTATTGTAACAGTACATATTGGGTATGGTGGAAGACCTTTATGTTTATATGTATTGAAATGGCTAGTATCCTCTTTTATTCTTTTAGATGTAACTATTTTGTGGGAATATTTACCATAACATAAAGTTCCATCCATTTGTAATCTCATACCTTTTTTTATACGATTATTTATAACTGAAGCAATAGTAGGCATCTCTTTTAAATTATTGCTCTCTTTATGAATAATTGATGCCATAATTATAGCTTTATGGAGTTGATTATGAGTATATAATGAACCAAATTTCTCTTTTGCAAAGAAATGAAGTTGTTTATTAGATATATCTAAAAGATACCTAACTAAGACCTCTTCATCTGCATGTTTAGCGATAGTATATTTATCTCCTAATATCTCACCCTCTAAGAATTTGGAATATTTCGTATAATATTTTATAAATTCTTTTTTATCTAGCTTCATATCTTTAGCTAAACGGCTAAAAATTTCATCAACCGTATCCCCAGCAAATATTACTATCCCCATGGTATCAGCTTGATTATGCAAGAGTTCGTAAAAGAAATAAAATCTTCCTTTTGGATTCTCCTCTATTTTATACCAACCCTCTTTAGGTAGATCTATTAATTTTAGTAATTCAATATCTACTCTATTAAGCTCAAATCCACTCTGTTTTAAACTATCTATTACATCTTCTGGATTAGATGATTTAATATATATAGCATTACTTCTTTTCTTTATAAAAATATCATTATATGTTAGAAATAGAGACATAGATAGAGAAACTAAAAGTAGAACAATAATGATTTTACAGAAAGACAACTGTTTTTTTTGCATAAAAAAACTACTTTATTTTTAATTAGAATATTATATCATAATTTTATATATTTTTAATAACTTCCTCAAACTCTCTAGTAATATCTAATTTATCTGTTCCTTCTTTATACTCAATAATATGAATAAATAATATATTATCTTTAATATCAAGTGTTAAAGTACCTGGTGTTAGCGTTATAGAGTTAGCTAATAATAATTTTTTCCAATCACTCTCTAATTTTGTGGGAACAGCTACAATAGCAGGAGTAAGATTTAAATCTTTTCTTGCTAAAATATTTGCTAAATATATATTTGATTTTATAATATTTTTAATCAATATATAAAAATATACGAATAACCAAAAAGGATTAATAAACTCAAACTCTTTCTCTCTCTCTTTAAACATATTAATATATAAAATGCTAATTCCGATACTTAATGTAATACCAAGTAGAATATTAGCCATTTCAAAAGAATCTGTTAATACTATCCAAATAATAAATAACATACTAGTCCAAAATATAAATCTCATGCAATTCTCCTATTGATTTTTTGGAATATATATAAAATCACTAGCATATTTAGATACATTCATATACTCTTCATCTAATTTAAGTGAATCAGGAGGACATACATCTGTACATAATGAACACCAACAGCATCTACCATAATCTATTCTTGGAATACATTGAGAGGCATTTTTAGCGTTATATTCCATATCTGTTTTAATCATATCAATAGCATCATTCATGCACACATCTTGACAATTAGAACAACCTATACAATCAGATAAAACATTAGTATGAAATCCTCTATACCCTTTTGCAGTCTCTTTTTTAACTTGTGGATATGCTATTGTATTTGGTTTATCAAAAAATGCTCCAAGAATTGAAACAGGACTTAGTGTCCCCTTTATATCTATACTCCATTTCATAATTCAATCTCCTTACCTTTCTATCTCTGGTGGACATATTCCCAAAGAGTTCATAATCAGTGCTACATCGCTAAGTTCTGCACCTATTAATAAATCTTCTAAAAGAGTAAATCCATGAATTAAAGATGGTCCTTTAACTTGCATTCGTCTAATCTTTTCTGTTCCATCTCCTGCCATATAATATGCAAATTCACCCCTAGCACTCTCAACCTTAACCCAAGTATCATCTTTTGGAAGCTTAAATTTTCTATGAGTAGGCATTTTTATCATAATATCACCTTTTGGCATTTTACTTACTACTTGTTCTAAAATATTAATACTCTGTAGAATTTCATCTCTTCTAACTAAAGCTCTAGCATAAACATCTCCAGCCTTTTGAGTTGGAATTTCAAAATTCAATTCATCATAAATAAGATATGGAGCATCTTTTCTTACATCAGCTTTAATTCCACATCCTCTTAATACTTGACCAACATATCCATTAGCTACAGCCTCTTCTTTATCTATAATGCCTACTCCAATAGCTCTATTCTTAAAACTTGCGTTATTTATAAATATATCATTATATAGATTCATTCTCTCTTTTAAATAAATTAATAAATCAGTAACTTTATCTAGAAATCCATTAGGTAAATCTCGTCTTACTCCACCAGGGTAAACATACATATGATATACTCTTCCACCTGTCAACTCTTCAAATAAATCTAATATCAAGTCTCTATCAGCAATAGCCCATTGTCCAACAGCATATAATCCAATAGAACCACTCTGTCCTGCCATCCATAAAAATTGAGCAGATAAACGAGATAATTCTAATACCATAACTCTAATATATTTAGCTCTTTCAGTAATTTTTATACCTGCTAATTCTTCTACAGCCATAGCGAAATTTGCCTCATTTGGATCTGGTTCAGGAACACATATACGACATACAATAGTAAATGCTTGAATAACAGTTCTTCTCTCTATGAGTTTCTCAAATCCTCGATGAAGATAACCAACATGTGTTGTAGCTTTTTGTATGGTTTCACCAATTAAATCAAGCTCAACGCTCATATTTCCCGTAATTCCTGGATGCTGAGGTCCGTGAAATATTGTTATATGTTTAGGAGTTTCCATTTTTATCATCTTTCGCTTTCTCTTCAGCCAACTTCTTCGCTTTTTTTAATGCTCTCAATCGCTTGGTTTCAACTTTAGTATCAACATTATCATCTCGACCATCTCTAAATGTAAGATTTTCATTTACAAATTTTAAAGTATCAAATTCTCTTCTAAGTGGTGGAGTATGTATCCAATTCTCTAAACTAAGCTCTTTAAGATTTTGATTTCCTATAAATTTAATTCCATACATCTCATGAAGGTCTCTCTCCATAATCTCTGCTTGTTTAAAAATATGTGAAATAGTATCAAACGCAGAATCTCGCCCAATAAGAGCTTGAACCATCATAGTATGTTTCCTATCTTCAGTTGTTAAAATATAACTTAGTGCAAAATGGTCATCTTCTATCCAATCTGCACAAGTTATAGCATTAAGAGTTACATAAGAGTAATTTAAACGGAGTAAATTTATAAGTTCAAAGAGTCTATCTCTCTTTACAATAACTTTCGATAAATCATTTCGTTTTATTTCAATCTCAGGGGTAGCAAATTGATTTTTTATCTTGCTATACATAATAATTTTGCCTTATGACATGATTTCTATAAACACCATAAGCATCCATGAAATCTTTACGCAAAATTAACTCTTTGCGATGGGCTAGTCACAAGCCCTCTATTCGCTAATAGCTCAGATATTGGGCGTTCACAAACTACTTTTCTAGCTATTCCAATAGCACCATTTACATCAGCATTGACTATTCTCATAGTTGAACTTCTAAACAATCCTCGCTTTACTCTTTTTGTTTTCATAGTTAAAGTATATATTGTTTATGCTTAAGTGTAGATTATATGTTTTTTAGGTTAATATATTCTCTATGTCTTTTATATGTTGTTGAGAAGTCGTGTTCTCCTTTAGAATTCTTCATAAAATATAGATAATTTGTTTTAGCAGGATTTATAGAGGCTTTTATAGCATCTATTGATACAGAAGATACTGGATATGGAGGAAGCCCTCTATGTTTATATGTGTTGAATCTACTTTTATCCTCTTTTATTCTTTTTCGCGTTATCTTAATATGAGAATATTTACCATAATTAAGTGTCCCGTCCATTTGCAGACGCATATTCTTTTTTAATCTATTAAAAATTACAGAAGAGACTAAAGGCATTTCTTTAATAGTACCAGCCTCTTTTTGAATGATAGAGGCAATTGTCATAATTCTATTCCATTTTTTTATAGAGTAGTTTCCATATATTTCTTTTGATAATTTTTCATACTTTTCATTACTTTGAAATACTAAAAATTTTATTAAATCTTTTTCGTTTATACCTAAAGGAACACTATATGTATCTGCGTATATTCCTGCTTCTTGATACGGAGAAAATATTTTTAAATAATAATTTAATTTAGATTTATCTAGAGATAATTGTTTAGATATTTCATCTAAAAAAATCGTTGTTGTTTCACTCGGAATTAGAGTTATATTTACCATTTTGGTTTTAGCTGTAACTATTTGATACAAAAAGTCTATTCTATTTATCTCTGTATCACTTATTGAAATCCAGCCATATTTAGGTTTTCCTATCAAAACTAAAATATACTTATCAATTTTACTCAACATATAACCATTTTTAGTCAGCTGTGTTATAATATTACTAACTGAACCTTTTGGAATATATATTGTTTTTTCTGTTTTAATTGGTATTGTTGTATAAAAAATAAGAGAGATGAGTATGAGTAAAATTATATTAGTGACCCACTCAACCATCCGTAATCTATTAATTTTATTTATTGTCATTATGATTACTCTTTTTATATTTTTTAAAAATGGTATATCTATTGATGAATTAAAAATAGGTTCATTTTATCTTGAGCGATTATATCTAAAACTTGATAATAAAATCATCATAAAGATTCATAAAATAGTTATACCTACAGAGAAAAATAGTAGTAATAAGAATATCAAAGAATATTTAGATGATATAAAAAATATACTCAGATATTTTCAATTTATAGAATTGGAAAAAGTCAGTTTTAAAAATAATAATTATACACTTCTTTATAGAGATAATATTATATATATGACAAATAATGAGTTTGAAGTAGCATTAAATAATGTAGACTATATTGATAATAAGATACATGCAAAAGTCAAAGAGGTTTATATAAAAAAATACAATATTTACATCTCTGGTAATTTAATTTATAATATTAAGAGCAACAATATATTAATTAAAGCAGATGTAAAATATAGGGATATTAACGGTAAATTTGTTATAAATAGAAAAGATGATAAAGTATTTTTTGTGTTAAAAACAGATTCGTTTAAAAATTTTGAGCCTTTAGTAAATGAGTTTAAATTATCTAAAAATCTTAATACTTGGATTTATAAAAATGTAAAAGCAAAAGATTATAAAATTAAATATCTGAAAGGTATAGCTACTATAAAAAACAAAAAGATTAAGTTTTTACATAAGAGCATTTTCCTTGATTTAATTACAAAAGATGTAAAGATTATTTTTAATTCAAGATTAGACCCTATTCTTGCAAAATCTATGAATATTATATATAAAAATGAGAAACTAGAATTTAATATTAAAAAGCCATATTTTCAAAAAAACTATTTAGATATAAGCAGTTTATATTTAGATGGATTTAGAAAGAAATCTCTTAAATTACATTTAAATTTGAAGATAAAAACAAAATTTAATAAATCTATAAAAAAGATTTTAAAGGTGTATAAAGTTGATATTCCTGTTATTCAAATAAAAGGTTTTACAGATGCTAAGCTTAAAATAGATATAGAACTTAAAAAGAAAAAAGTATATTTTGAGTGTGATATAAAACTTAAAAAAAGTAAAATAAAAATAGGTGAGATAATTTTACCAGTTAAGAAATCTACTATTAAAATTAAAAAGAATATTATTAATATATCAAATACCACTTTATCAAATGATTTATTTAATATATCAGTTAATGGAAATATATATGCAAAAAAGCGTAAAGCAAAATTTAATTTGGATATAAAAAGTATAAAGGATGAGAAAAATACATTTCATATAAAAGATACAAATGAGACGCTCAGTATTAATTACAAGAAAAATATTATATTAAAGTTATCTAATTTTAAGAGTAATATAAAATATGATACAAGAGATAAATCAATATCTATAGATATTTTAGATATAAATAAGATAAAGCCATATATAGATAACATTCCTTTAGAGCTTAATAGTGGTTCGATTGTTATAAAAAGTAAAGATTTTAGCTCTTATAATTATAATGGTAATTTTAGTAGTCAAGAATGCTTTTTTTATACAGATGAGAATAGTTGTCTTTCAATAATTCCTGTAACTGGGGTAGCTTCAGCTGATAAGTTAACCCTTAAGGCTTTTGGTGATAAATTAACTTATGATTCTGCTGTATCTACTCTTTCACTGAATAATTTGAATTTAGATTTGGAAAAATTCTTTGAGACTTATAAAAATGATAAAAATATGACAAATAAAAAGCATAACAAGAATAAACAAAATAAGATAAGATTGATTGGAAAAAATAGTAATATACGATATAGAAATCATAAACTTTTAACAGATAAGTATAATATAAATATTGATAATAAGGGTAATTTATCTTTTTATGGATATTTGAATAGAGATAAAATAGTGATTCATAAAAATAATAATTTTTTTACTATTAAAGCAAAAAAAATCTCTGATAAGATGTTACATCCTTTAATAAATTTTAATGGTCTTCAGCTTGGCAAATATAGTATAAATATATTAAAAAATCAGGAGAATGTATCTAAAGGAGTAATAAAAATAGATGGTGGTATTATGCGTGATTTTCAAACATATAATAATATTATGGCATTTATAAATACGATTCCATCATTAGCTACGCTTCATAAACCTGGATTTAGTAAATATGGATTTAGAATTAAAAAAGGAAATATAGACTTTACTATTGATGGAAATATTCTTAAACTAAATTCTATTCTAATAAAGGGAGCATCATCTACTATATCTGGAAGTGGAATAGTTAATTTAAAAACAAAAAAGATTAAAGTGGACTTGATTATAATGACTGCTAGAGAAGTTAGTAAAATCTTAAAAAGTTTACCTATTGTTGGACATATAATTATGGGAGATAATCATAGTGTATCTGTTGGACTGAAAGTTAGAGGTTCATTAGATAAAACAGAGGTAAAAGTTAGTGCAATAGAAGATTTAATGCTTTTGCCTATAGAAATTATTAAACGAACTCTAACAGCTCCATCACATATCTATAAAACAACTAGAAAGCCATCAAGACATATAGATAATGATTTGGATATGTATTAAAAATTATAATTTGCAATTATCCTTAGCTGACTATAATCTTCATCATTATCTGTTTTATCATCTATATCTGCATAAGCTAAAACAACAGATATTTTTTCATTTAGTGTATATTCTGCTATTAAATCTATCTCCGTTGAATCAAATATATCTTTATCATCTGCAATAAATGAACCATAAGCACCACCAATTAATAGATTGCTTGATAAATTATAAGCTACTCCAGCAACAAAAGCATTACCTTTACTACCTATAGCATCAATTGTTAAATCTTCCATTGAGGTAAAAAATGTTCCACCACCTAAACTTAATCCACTTGCACCACTCTCATCATCTTCATAGTTATATGCTAACATTGCTATTACACCTATATCATTAAATTCAATATTAGCTAAAGCTCCAAAAGTGCTAGATTCTTGTTCCCCAAGTAACTCTTCTCCTGATGCAGTAGCCGTATCATATTGAAGACCTAAAGATAATTTTGTATCACTATTAATATCATAACTATATCCAACCTCTCCATAAAAAATATTTGCTATATCGTCATAATTATAATACCAAGCACTTAAAGATATATCTTTTAATCCTTCATATATACCTGCTAAAAAATATATACCATCAGTATCTTTTTTTGTACCTAAGACATCAGAGATTTTTATAAATTTTGAACTGTCTATTCCATTTTCCCAACCAGCCATCTTGTCTATTAATCCAGCATGTATAGTTAAATCTTCAATTTCATTACTCTTTATTCTATAAGCTTGAAAATAATTCGGCATCATTCTGATATCATCACTATCTGCATGAGGTGAGTCTAATAGTTGTCTACCTATTTTTATTTTGCTATTGCTATATTTTGCATCTAAATATATTTCAGAAACAAGAGAAAAACTATTTAGATTATTATCAAAAAAATCCGAATTAACTTTTAATATATTATCATCTTGTGTATCTAATCCTTGAACTGTATAAAATGAAGTAGAAAGTCTAATTCCATTCCATCTTTTAGTATCTAAATGAATATGTCCACCTATTGCAAAAGAGCTATTATCTGTCCCACTTGATGGACTTAAAGATATATATCCTGTACGAATTTGGAAATTTGTATGTTTTACAGGGTTAAAATCACCTACAACCTCTCTAACACTATCTATTTTATTTTCTGGCTGTTCTGCAAATAGTAGACTACTTAATATGAGAGATACTAAAATCTTTTTTTTCATGATAAATCCTAAATATTTTATTCTGATAATTGTTATGATAATTATTATCAATGGAATTATATCTTTAAAAACTTAAATTTTATAAAAACTTTTAAGTCAAAATAGGCTATAACTATTGTTTATTTAAATAACTGATTTTAGTAGAGGATATATTATATGACAAGAGAAGAGAATAGTAGAGAGATAGAGAGTGTATGTACATATTGTGGTGTTGGTTGTGATATTACAGGTGTAGTAAAAAATAATAAAATAATAAAAATATTTGCACAAAAAGATGGTGTAGTAAGTCAAGGTAAACTATGTATTAAGGGCAAATATGGATATGATTTTGTTGATTCTCCAGATAGAATTAGAGAGCCAAGAATTAAAAAGAGTTTCTTAGAAAGAAATCCTCATATTATAAATAAAGTAAAAGATAATTTAGTAGAATTTGATAAAGATTATTATACCTGTAGTATTGATACTGCTACAACTATTGCATCTATTAAACTTCAAGAGATAAAAAATAAATATGGAAGAAAAAGTTTTTGTGCTATTGGTGGAGCGAGAACGAGTTGTGAAAGTGCTTATACTTTTCAAAAGTTTTGTAGAGAAACAATGGAATCACCACATGTAGATAATTGTGCCAGAGTATGTCATTCTCCGTCTTTAAAAGGTATGAGAGCAACTATTGGAGAGGGTGCTGCAACAAATCCATATAATGATATTTATGATACTGAATATATGGTAGTTATTGGTTCAAATACAATGGAGGCTCATCCAATAATTGCAAATAGAATGTTAGA
>Ga0256837_1002203_pt1 | contig 12380 bp, 11 predicted proteins | sample 4562384metaG_FD_185976 | JGI IMG/M metagenome (GOLD analysis project Ga0256837, IMG submission 185976) | Hydrothermal vent microbial communities from Guaymas Basin, Mexico - 4561-384 | ecosystem: Environmental > Aquatic > Marine > Hydrothermal vents | place: Mexico: Guaymas Basin | collected... | reverse complement strand
TGTAACAGCGATTGCTTCTGGGTCTATGAGGATTTCTCCCCTTCTTACAAGTTCTCTGTTGTATTTCTTCCAGTCTCTTTCCATGGCAGGATTATTTTAACCTACCTAATTTTTGGACACAGCAGAAGCGAAGAGGCTTTTGAGGAAAATTATGGAAAGCTTAACAATAGAAGAGGCCGAAGGCCATTGGGAAAGGTTTATTGAACTTCTCAAAAGCGTCAATTCCAAATATGCTCGGGAACTTTTGTCAAAGAATAATTACCTTGCCTTTGTTTCTTATCCGGAAGAGGTTAGAAGGTTTATTTACACTACCAATGTTGTTGAAAGCGTTAATGCAGGTTTAGAGTTTATGAGGCTTGAACTTGGAGGGTACTTCCCTTCTTTGAAGTGCCTTGAGGTTAACTTGTTTATTCAGTTTAGCAACCTCAACGACAAATGGATGAGGAAACCGATTCCTAAGGTTAGAGCTAATCTTTATCGCCTTCGTCAGCTGATGAATGTCAAATTTGAGACTGAGGAGGTGGTAGAATAATTACACAATTTTTTGGGTGAGTCTCGGACGAAGGTGAGAAAAGGGACTCTGTAGTGTCCCCTGAGACTTCCCTGAAAAGTCCTCTTGTTAGGACACAATCTAAGGGGAGTCTCAAAAGCAACAGTACTTTTGTGCATAAATGTGTATGTTTTAAGGTAGCTGTTGCAACCACTAGCTATAAGGTCTCACCCATTTACGGGTGGAGGGGGAGCGACCCGAATTTACGCCTGTGGAGAGGGCGCTGGCGGGGCACTTCCAGAAGGGAGTGTTAGCTATTCCTCGTTGAAGCAGGAATTCCCTTGCGGGTCTTCCGGATGGGGAGACAATCCCCTACCAGAAGCTCTTTCCGTAAGGGCGGAGTAGTTCACAAAACTACTTCAATTTCTTTAAGCCTTCGGCGAATATCTTCTATGCTTAACCACTCCGGATTCTTATCTGAAGAATAGATAAAACCTTCTGGAAGAAGAGTTCCTCTTTCTATTTTTACTTTTCCTTTTCTCCACCAAGAAATTTGAGGATAGATAATAAAGTGATCAGAATACTCGTAAGCCGAACGGGCTTCTTCTGAAGTTATCAGTACTTCATGGAGCTTTTCCCCCGGCCTTATTCCTACAATCTTGAAACTACACTCGGGGCATATGGCTTTAGCTAAGTCAACTACCCTAAAAGATGGAATTTTGGGAACGTAGATTTCTCCTCCCTCCGCCTCCATCAAAGCCTTAATGACTAAATTAGCTCCCTCTTCTAAGGTTATCCAAAACCTTGTCATCCTCTCGTCTGTAATGGGAAGCTCCCTTTTTCCGCTCCTTACAAGTTTTAGAAACAGAGGAATAACAGAACCCCTGCTTCCTGCTACATTTCCATATCTCACAACGGCAAACCGGGGACTTTTTGAACCCGAATAAACGTTGGCTGCTATGAAAAGTTTTTCAGCCACCATCTTAGTCGCACCGTAAAGATTCACCGGATAAACGGCTTTATCTGTTGAAAGGAATATCACTTTTTCCACACCTACATCTATTGCAGCATTTATAACGTTTTCTGCTCCATGGATATTTGTTTTTACAGCCTCAAGAGGGTTGTATTCTAAAAGAGGAACTTGCTTTAAGGCGGCGGCATGAACAATGTAATCAATACCGTCAAGAGCTCTCAAAAGCCTCCTGTAGTCCCTAACATCTCCTAAAAAAAATCGTAACTTTGGAATGTGTTTCTTAAACTCTTGTTGCATTAAGTAATGCTTGTACTCATCCCTTGAGTAAATTATCACTTTTTTGGGATTGAACTCTTCTAATAGCTTCCTTACAAAAGTTCGTCCGAAAGAGCCAGTACCTCCCGTAACCAAAATCGTTTTCCCGTCCAGACTTGCCATTTCCCTCTCCTTTCTTTCTCCATTGTGAACTCCAATTTTAACAACTTACTGAAAGTGGCGATATATAATTTAAAGATTTCTATTCTTCCGAGGTAAAAATGGAAATCAGCAAAGTGAGTTTGAGAACCCTTAGGAATGTCTGGGAGAAAAGAGCAGAAGGAAGAGCAAGGAAAGAAAACAGAGCCTCATCTTCTTTAACGTCGGCAGGCGATAAAGAGGTAGTTACAGAGATTTCAACCACCGCTCTTTTCTCCCAAAGCAAAGTAAATAAGGTAGAAGAACTTAAACTCCTCATAGAAAGTGGCCTTTATAGGCTTGACGCAAGAACAATAGCTGAAAACATTATAGAAGAGCTGCTGAATGATTGAAAAACTGCTTTTACAGTATAAAGAGCTCTTGAACGAGAGGAAGAAAGCTCTCTTGGAACTTGACGGCTATAAACTTGAGTCTGTTCTACAGCAAGAAAGCCGGCTGCTAAAAGAACTGGAAAAAACTTTAAAAGACTGCTCTTCCCTGCCTGCAAACTTTGTTTCCTTAGCAGAAGAAGTTTTTTCTCTTCACGAAGAAGTTGCTAAACTTACATTTAACATGATGGAAATCCTAAGTAGCGAGGGTAAAGAAGATGAACATACTATCAATGTTCAACACGGGTAAGCAAGGACTTTTAGCCTCTCAATACGAAATAAATGTTGTTGATAACAACATCGCTAACTCAGGAACGGATGGTTATTCGAGGGAAGTTGCTTCTAAAGAAGCAACCGTCCCTTATCCGGGAATAAAAATATCCAGAGTCTACAGGAAAATTGACCCAATACTTGAAAAAAGAATCAATCAAGTAACTCAGAACCTAGGTTACTATACCACCAAGTCTCAGTACTTAGGCTACATAGAAACCATAGTCAACGAACTCAACGACGGAAGTTTAACCGAAAGACTAACCGACTTTTTCAACGCTTGGAGCAATCTTGCTAACGAAGCTGCAACAGCCCCTACAGACCTTACGACTCCGAGTCCTGTAAGGTCTGCTCTTATCCAGAAAGCGCAGGACTTAGCCAATGTTGTTAAAGATAGGTATCTCAGCATCCAAGACCTAAAGAAAAATACTAAAAATGACATCGTTTACACCATTTCCCAAATCAACAAGTTGCTTCAAGATATAGCTAACTACAACAAAGCAATAGCTGAAGCAGACAGACCAGAAAAAGAGGCTGCAGTTCTCAAGGACAAGAGACAAAGAGCCTTAAACGACCTTGCCCAGCTTTTAGATACTACATACGTAGAACAACCAGATAAAACTGTAACAACCTACGGTCCCTCAGGTTCCCTTCTGGTAGCTTCAGATACCGTATGGCCCATAGTAATGAGCGAAGACAAGGAAGGAAACATCCACATCTTTTGGTACACCGGAAAAGAATACGAAGAGATACATCCCACAAAAGGAAAATTGGGAGCACTTGTTGAAGTTCACAACAAAAAAATAGCGGAGTATCAAGCTTACTTAGATAACTTTGCATCTACCCTTATAGAAGCTGTTAATAACATTCATTCACAAGGCTGGAGCATAGACGGAACAACGGGCATAAACTTCTTCATAGGAACTGGAGCGGGAGACATTGCGGTCAACAAAGAAATCGTTGAAAACCCTAACAAAATAGCAACATCCTCTTTGCCGGACACAATAGCAAATAACGACATAGCTCTCCAGATTTACGAGCTAAACAGCCAAAAATTATTCGCTTCCGGTTCTATGACGCCGGTAGAATATATCGCCGCTTTTACTGCCCAAATTGGCGTAGATACCAAGAACGCAACGGACAACAAGAATATAACAGATTCCATGCTGAGTGCTTTAAAAGAAAAAAAATCCTCTATTTCGGAAGTTAACAAAGACGAAGAGCTTGCCAAACTAATGAAGCTTGAAAAACAATTTCAAGCGGCCTCAAAAATCATAACCGTCGCAGACGAACTATTAACCGTAGTTATTAATCTTGTAAAGTGAGGTGAGAAATGTCAAGAATAGGCGACCTCTTTCTTGAGAATAAATTTATAAAGAACACCCTTTTAGCAAAAAAACAGATGGAAGCGGCAACTTTTAGAAAACTTCAAAAACCCTCTGATAATCCCTTTGACGTAGCAAGAGTTATCGTGAACAGGTTCAGATATCTTTCTTTTGAAGAATACGAAAACACTATATCCTTTGTAAGACCCAACTTAGAATATTCCGAAAAAATTTTAGGAGACATTTTTACAGACGTTCTTGCCCGTGCCCGACAGTTGGCAATCAGAGGAGACGGTCTCCTGACTCCGGAAGAAGCATCAGCTGTGGCAGAAGAAATAAAAATCCTGAAAAAAAACTTGGTAGATTATGCAAATACACAGTTTACAGGTAAGTACATATTTTCAGGAAGTTCTGTTAATGTTAAACCCTTTACTTTTGCCTACTCCCAAGGGGTAACGACCAAAGTATTCTCAAACGACTACAATGTGGACGTTCTCTCCTCTAACTCGGTTTCTCTTGATGAAACAGCCCTCAAAGGGGGAGAAGCTCTCAGTTTCAGAATAGGCGATGATGTGGTCTACATAAAGGCTTTAAAGGACATGACTCTTCAAGAAGTAATAGATGCAATAAACAATCAAGTGAACGAGAAGAATATCCCAGCCTTTGCGTATGCTTCTCCACAAGGAGACGGAACTTACAAACTGCTCGTGCGCTCCGGAAAAAAAACCATTTCTCCGACTGATGTAGAGTTTGGCTCCATTCTCGGCTCTCCTACTTACCCTCATCTTGCACTAAAAGAAGGCGAAACCTTCTCTTTTGACTTTGTAAAGAACGGAACAGTTACGACGATTTCTGTAACCGCTACAAAGGATTTAGGCTTGAAAGAACTCGTAGAAGAAATAAACGACAAAATAAAACAGAAAGGAATACTTGCAAAAGCCGTGATAACCAGAACAAAAAAAGGAGGCTTCTATCTGCGCATCCTTTCCGGCGACCCAGAGGGCAAAATAGGCAATTTAACCGACTCGGGCGGGAACATCATTTCCTCTGACACTCCGTTTTACGTGATCAACGATCCGGACGGCAAAGTCGTTTACTTGGGAGATTACAAAAAATTTGGTGCAGAGGTAGACGAGTCAACGAGACTGAGCGGAAACGTCATCATTGCTGATGAAATCTCTCAACTCTGGGATATTCTTTCTGAACTTGAAGGCGCTGTCCTATCAAAAACCGGCTACACTTTAGTTTCCACCAATGCGGTTAACTCCTCTACGATAGTTCTTGCAAACGGTAAAACCTTTAAGTTTTCTTTCGGGGGCACGGTAGTTGACTTAACCAACAACTCCGGAAAAGACTGGACTCTTGACGAGTTCTTAAAGAATTTAAACAAAAAGATAAAAGAATACGGTCTTGAACTTGAGGCGAGAGTGTACGAATCTCTGTCAAGCTCGGGATACTTTGGCCTAAAGCTTTACTCCTTAGACCCTAACGACGGTCCTATTACTATAATCCAAGACGATACAGTATTCGCTGGAAGCTACACCGCTAACTACACCCCTTCGGATTTCATCTCCGACGTTATCGGAAAGTTAGACGAAATATCTCAGTTCTTCAATGCCAAAAGGATAGAAATCGGAAGCATACTAGAAAAGCTTGACTTCTACGAAAACCTCGTTAAAGAAAAGAAAATAAAAGTTTCAGAAATAGACGATAAACTTGAAAACATTGACCTTACAGAAGCAATGGCTTCCATAACCAAGTACCAGAATATCTACCAAATGAATCTTGTTTTACTTTCCAAAAGTCAAAGCATAAGCCTTTTAGATTTCATGAGATGAACCTCTTAATTTTTGGCCGGTATGAACGATTCTTTTAAATAGAACCAAATGTTAGGAGGTTGTTATGACCATTAAGGTTCCACCAGTCCAAATACCACAAATTCAAATTCCACAGGTGCAAGTACCTCAAATTCAAGTGCCTCAGGTAACCACTCCTGAGGTAAACGTCCCAACGGTAGAAGTTAATGTTTCTGTTCCAGAAGTGTCCGTTCCTGAGGTAAGTGCTCCCACTGTAAATGTACCCGAAGTTTCCGTTCCGGAAATTTCAGTTCCTACCGTAAACGTACCCGAAGTTTCCATTCCCCAGATTGAAGTTCCTCAAGTAACACTACCTCAGGTCACCATTCCTGAGATAAACGTACCCGAGGTTTCTGTTCCCGAAGTTAATGTTTCAATACCTCAAATTACTGTCCCCGAAGTTAAAATTCCAGAAATCAACATCCCACAAATCAACGTTCCTTCTGCTAACATAACACCACCTACAGCTCCAACTTCTTCTACTGCTCCGACAGGGAACACTGCACCTCCCGAAACTGTTCCAGTATCAACAACATTTGAAATTCCTCTCACTGCAACTGCTGAGAACCCAGAAGAAATTACCATAGGCAATCTTAACCTAAAGGTTTGGTACGAAGATGTAATGAAAACCGTAACAGAAGAAGAAGTAAGCGCATTTGAAATGAACGATAAGAACCTTGACCTCATTAAAAAAAGCGGTTCTGTCAACCTTGTAGAAAACTTAGGTAGCATTAAACCTCCTATAGGAGAAAAATTTCTTGCTGTTAACACAGGTGCTTTAACGGGCACATCACAAGATGACTACAAAACTTCAAAATCCACAGCAGAAATCACACTTACCGTTCCAGAGAATGCCAAGTCCGTTTCCTTTTACTACAACGTAGTTTCTGAAGAACCTATGGAATGGGTAGGAACTCAATTTAACGATAAAGTAACAATCCAGCTTCTTGACGAAAACGGAGATGTAATAGATACTCTTGCTCAAGAATCTATCAATGCTTCTGAGTGGGTAGAAAAGGTAGATTACAACTTCCCCGGTGGAGATAATACCACCTACGCTATTGGATGGCATAAAGTAGAACTTGGAGTAGACAAGCTCCAAGCTTTAGCAGGCCAGAAAGTAACTCTTAAAATTACAGCAGAAGATAAGGGAGATACCATTTACAACACCTCGGCTCTCATATCTAATATAAATTTTGTTACTGAAGTTGAAAAACAGGTTCCTACCGGTAATAAAACAGTATGGTTTGAAGCAGAAGCAGTTGGTGGAGATGTGAAGAACTATCAGTTAGTTCTCCACGCAGCCAACGGAGAGCTTCCACAGTGGGTCGGAGGTAATCCTTACACCCTAAACCTTGCAGAGGGTGAAGTAGATAAAGAGTACTGGACACCCGTTGCTGAAGATGAATTGCCGGTTCAGCTGGAGACTATTGTTCCTGAAGTAAAAACAGGAGAAGGTGAAGGAAGTAGCGGGGGACTGAACATAGGCAAGCTCTTACCGATTCCGGGTGTTGTAGATCATCGGACCAATGTTATCTCTACTCCGGCAGGGGACATAACACTTGAAATTCCTGTTCTTGATACAGTAGCTTACATAAACATGGTGTATGGTAATCTTCCTGTAGAACTACCAAGCGGAACTGTAGAGGTAAAAGTTCCGGTTGAGGTGAGTACAATAGACGCCAACGCAATATAAGGGTTCAACCCGGCATCCCCCTCCGGGAGGAGGGGGATATTTCTTTTGGGGGAAGAGGATGATTGTTTCTGTGTCCATAGTGAAAACTCCTTACATAATAAAAAAACCTGAATCGCAGATTCCTGAAGTTGCTTTTGTAACCCCTCCTAAAGGACCCTCTGAAGAAGAAATAAACGAACTAAAGGAGGTTCCTGTAGTAGAGATTAATGTTCCAGATTTGCCGGCTTTTGAAGAATCTAAGGTTTCTTCTGTTCCCTCCTATCCACAAGTTCAGGTAGTAAACGTCTCTTCACCCCAGCCCCCTGAGAAAACTTCTATTCCTGAAGTTAATCCCCAAATTCCTAAACCTTCTGAGCCTGTTATTAATGCATCTAAGCCTATAAAGCCAGTCATTCCAAAAATAGAAGTAGAAATCCCCAAAGCTCCGAAGATCATAATCCCTAAGGTAAGCATTGAAGTTCCGGAACCTCCAAAAGTAGAGGTACCCAAAACCAAAAAACCTCCGCAGATTTCCGTGCCCCAGATAGAAATTCCAAAAGTTGAATTTCCTCCACTTCCTCAAGTAAAAGTTCCAGAAGCGAAAGTTCCTTCTATTAAAATCCAGCTACCCGAACCTCCTAAGATAGACGTTGTTGTAGAATCACCTCCTAAAGCTACAGTACCTGAAGTTAGCGTAGAAATACCAGAAGTGAAAATTCCTGAACTTCCAGATGTTGGAGCTATCTTAGACAGCATATTTGAACTGATAAATGTTTCCATTTCGCTCACTGTTACTATTCCCGAGGTAGTAGTAAACAATGGATAACAAATAAAAAAAGGAGGCTTAGGATGTCTAAGAAACTTTATATGGATTTAACAGCATTCTTGGGAGAGATTTACGGAAAAAGTTTTCTTTCCTACAGACTCTCTCTTGAGAATTGGCTTGTTCTAAGGCAAATTCTTGCCTATACGCAAGGGGAAAAACTTGACAATGAAAAGCTTCAAAGAGAAGTAAAAGAGATGTTTGAGCGGTTCAACAAAGAACTTCTTGAGAATCTTGAAAGGCTAACGAAGGAGATAAAAATAGAAGCTAAACTTCCACAAGGCGAAGCAAGGGAAGAAAGGAAAAAGGCTTAAATTTTGCAAGCTCTTTACGATATGTTTACTTAAAAATCCCTTTTGAGGAGGTGAAATCATGATACCTAACATGAATTTTGCGGTTGGTTTTAGTGCAGAGTACGGAGCACTTCAAAACAATCTCTTTTCTATTCAGAAAAAACTTGACAAGACGATGGAGAACCTCTCCACAGGTTCCAAAGTCAATGATATGAAAGACGATATGTCCGGAAAGGCGATTGCTGACGTCCTTCAGTCGTGGAAAGTAGGAACAGATGAAGCTACGGAAAACATCAAGGAGTTTATCTCTTTCACCAAGACAGCAGAAGACGCTCTTGACAAACTTCAGGAAATCCTCTTTGACATGAAACAAGCAGTTGACAGACTTACAGGAATTGACAACCCTTCAGAAAATAGTATGGCACAAAACGAACTTGAAAACAACCTTATGGCTTATGAAAGAATCGTAGAGCAAACACAGTTTAAAGGCTGGAAAGTATTTGATGAAGGATTTCTTTATGCAGATTCCGGTAATCTGGGCGGCTTTAATTCCTTTACCTTCAGGAAATTCCGTTTTGCCGCAGGCAGAGAAAACTCCATGAGCTGGGACCTCGGTATCGCTCCAAAGGCAACAAACATGGGACAGGTCCTCAGTTACGATATACAGGTTCAACTTAAAGTATCTATAGGAGCTGCAAATTCATCTGCTCATATACTTACAAATTTTGCCTCGTCAGGTGGATTGTTAGACACTAGTGGTAGTGCCATTGCAAGCACGAGAGCTATAAAGAAAGGGGATCTAATCATAAACGGAATTGACATTTATGAAGCTGCAAAGGCTGTTTTACCTACATTGAAAGACAATGATGTGGTCAAGCTGAGTGAAGGAATAACAAGAGTGGACGTTCTTGAAAAAGCTATAGAATACGCCCTCGGAGGAAACGCCTCTGTTCAGCTTGTAATAACCAACGGTGAAAACCTAACTGACTCAATAGCCACAGCTCACCTTTACATTAACACACCGTTTGAGGTAGATTTTGAGGGAAATCTTGCAGGATCGGAAGGTACTACTAGGATAGTTCCTGGAGGCAAGCAGGAAGCGTTCCAGCTTGTGCCTGATTCTGCTCTTGATTATACCCAAGTCATGGGGGTAAGGAACCCTTATAATGATGGAGAGTATAAAGAACTGAGCTACGATGGAATGGGCCAAAAAGTTCTAGGATATCTTGTTAATAGTAGTGGTCAGGTCATTGCAATGGAAGAGGACAACGACGTAAATACTAACCTTTCTACTGTTAACGTTCTTGGTATGGAGCAAGCAGGAGACGCAAAAGTAATCATTGAAGCAGCCATTCAACAGGTAAATGAACTTCGTGGTATGCTTGCCGCATACCAGAAACAGGCCGAACATCTCCTTTCTAACAGACAACTCGAATCCAATAAGGTGGAAGCCCAAGTTAGCCAACTCACAGAAACAGACTATGCGAAAGAGCTTGCTAAAATGACCAAACAGCAAATTGTTCAACAGGCAGGCGTAAACATGCTTGCTCAGAAAAGACAAATGGCTCAGCTTATCACTCAGCTTCTACGATAAAAATAATATCCTTATTACGAGGCCGCACTTTAAAGTGCGGCCTCTATATTTTTTCTCAATATTCATCAGTTAGCTTTTTATTTGGAGTATAGAAATGAAGATAACAAAGAAGCAAATGGCAGAAAATTTTAAAAAAAATTTAGACTTTTTTAAGGAGAACTTCCCGAAAATTTATGAAGCTATAAAAAATTATAGACCTACAAATTTTTACTTTGTTTATAATGGCAATAAAGTGGATATCTTAGATGTTAAAAACATGCGTCCTTTGTATGACTTTCACATGGATGAGTTTGTAAACTTCCAACTTGAAAACTTCTTAGAGTTTTCATCACTCTTTATGTATTCGCCAAGCGAAGAAATCTATAGAGAAGATTACCAACACCTTTTTCACATTCGCGTAATAAGAAAAATCATAGATACCATTAAGTCATTTTCCTCATACCGTGAAGAAGGTTTTAGAGTTCCCAAAGGTTTTACTCCTCTTTTAGTGGTAGCAGGCATGGGACCCGGTCTAGTCATTGAAAGACTAATAGAAGAGTTTTTCGTTAAGAAGCTCTATATCTATGAGCCAAATTTAGATTTTTTTTATCTTTCTCTTTTTCTCGTAGATTGGAAAAAAATCTACTCCCATTTTGATAGTCCGCAAGATTTCAAAATCCAGATAGGTAAGCCTAAGAAGAACGCAGAATTTGTGATAGAATCCCAGCTTAGACTTTTGCTTGAAAGAAATCCTCTGGTAGGTGCTTACATCTTGGTATTTAGACACTACCGTAATGAGGATACTTTTAAAGCGGTATTAAAAGCGAAAAGTGCTTTCAGTCTCTCGCTTTTAGGTTGGGGATTTTGGGAAGACGAAAAAGAAGGTTTTGAACATTCCATGCAAAATCTAAATAAAGAATCACGGATTCTCCACCTAAAAGCAGGTTACTCCCCTCCGAAAAGGGTCTTTATAGTTGCCTCAGGACCGTCTCTTGATCAACATATAGAGTTTCTTAAGAAGCATGCGAATTCTGCTATTATCTTTGCTTGTGGAACAGCCTTGAATCCGTTGGTTGAAAATGGAATAATACCGGACTTCTTAATAGAGCTTGAGCGAACAGAGCACATCAATGACGTGCTTGATACGGTAGACCCCAAAATTCTTAAACAAATTTACCTTATTGCTCCTGATGTAATTCATCCTAAGGTTCCTCCTCGTTTTAAAGAAACTTTCTTCTTTATACGTGATAGCGGAACGACCTCCCACTTGCTTAACCCTAAAACGGAAGTTTTAGGAGTATTCCCTACCGTTGCTAACACTGCTCTTTCTTTAGCGCTAACTTTGAAATTTAAGGAAATATACCTTTTCGGTGTAGATTTAGGTTTTAAAGAAGAAGACAAATTTCACGCTTCAAACACTGTTTATCACAAAGAAGATACTTACTTCTATAAAACAGACAATTTTCAAAAGGAATTTTTAGTAGAAGGCAATTTCGGAGGAACTGTTTATACGACCTCTATATTTAACTGGGCTCGGAGAGTCATGGAGGAAATAATTTTCTATTATAGCCCGCAAGAAGTTAAAATTTTTAACTGCTCGGACGGGGTAAAGATAGCAGGAACTATTTCATTGAAAACAGAAAGTTTGGCTATAAAGCCGGTCAATAAAAAGAAAGAAGTAGAAAAAGTAATAAAGGCTTTTTCTAACAAAGCAACAGAAGCACTCTCTCCTGTTCCGTTTGAGAAGTTAATGAAAGATATATCTTTTTTGAAGAAAGTGCTTCCAATGGCGCTTCAACGGGAGGTAAAAAGCCATGAGGACTTATATTACTTTGTTGAAACGATAGAAAATGTCTTGAAAGCATCCTCGGTAGCTACCGGACTAACTACGCTTATTAAAGGTTCTGTCAGCCACCCTATTCATACTCTTTACGTCCATCTCCTTAAGTTACGAGATTTTTCTGAATTAGAAACAGCTTTTAATAAAGTCAAAGAGTTTCTTCCTCATGAAATAGAGAAGTTATTATCGCAGGTAGAGGAACTTTTCAAACAGTATGAAAGTAAATACCGGGAGCTTTCCTAATGAAAGCAGGAATTGCGTGAACTACTCCGTCTCGGAGTTTCTTTTTTTCAGAGAGGTCAAAATTTCATACACAGATATAGACACTTGATAAAGTAAGTAAACGGATATAGTTTTAGTTTTACTATGGATGAGTTACTTTCTCCGAAAGAAGCGGGAAAACTCTTGGGAGTCTCCACG
>Ga0256837_1002202_pt1 | contig 12382 bp, 12 predicted proteins | sample 4562384metaG_FD_185976 | JGI IMG/M metagenome (GOLD analysis project Ga0256837, IMG submission 185976) | Hydrothermal vent microbial communities from Guaymas Basin, Mexico - 4561-384 | ecosystem: Environmental > Aquatic > Marine > Hydrothermal vents | place: Mexico: Guaymas Basin | collected... | reverse complement strand
TTCTAAAATTTGAAAATATGATATAATTATATAATTTTAATTATAAGGATTGTTGTGCCAGTAATTTCATACTTTTTTGGCATAACAATTCGTATGTATCATGATGATCATCCACCTGCACATATACATGTAGAATACCAAGGTTATATAGCTTTGATGAATATAAACACAGCAAAAATAGAAAAAGGCAATCTTCCAAACAAAGCTTTGAAAATTGTTAGTGAGTGGATTCAAACTCATAAAGAAGAGTTAGAAGAAGACTGGAAGCTGGCACAAAACTTTAAACCGTTAGAAAAAATACAAGGGGCTGATAATGATTAACTTAGTTGAAATAGTATATATAGATGATTATAATTTAGAACTACACTTTTCTAACGATAGTTATGGAGTAATTGATTTTTCGTATTTGCTAGAAAAAAATACTTCTTTAACAAATAAGCTTAAGGATATAGAGTATTTTAAAAACAATTTCATAGATTTTGGAGCATTATGCTGGAAAAATGGACTAGAGTTGAGTGCAGAGTCTTTATATAAAAAATTACTAGACTTGAATAGATTAGTAAAAAGTAGTGATGTAGCATAAGCTAATATGATGATGATTTGAAAATATGATTTACCTAATCCTATTTTTAATCTCCTTATCTCTAACATACTACATAAAAAACCACGCAATAAAAAACTCACTCCTAGATATACCAAATGAAAGAAGTTCACACTCTATCGCTACTCCACATGGTGGTGGTATTGCCATTGCTCTTACTTGGTTTTTAGGGATTACTTATCTTTATATTTTTAATGAGATAGAGAGTTCCTTGTACTTTGCACTTATGGTTGGTGTTGTGATTTCTGCCATTTCTTACCTTGATGATTTGTATGGACTTAGTGCTAAGGTAAGGTTATTTGTTCAGTTTTTTGTCGCATTTTTAGGGCTATATTTTTTAAACTTTTTTGATAACAATATTTTTATAATCATCTTAGCTATTTTTATGATAGTTTGGTTTATAAATCTTTATAATTTTTTAGATGGTATAGATGGTTATGCAGGAAGTGAGGCTGTTTTTCTTGGGTTAGCAGGTTTTATACTTTTTGACTCTAGCTATTTTTTAGTCCTCGTTGTATCAGTTCTTGGTTTTTTAATTTTTAACTGGCATAAGGCTAAGATATTTATGGGTGATGTTGGAAGCACGCTGCTTGGTTATACTATCGCAATCTTTGCTTTATCAAATGATGGTGAAAACCTTAGTATTTGGCTGATTTTATTTTCTTTGTTTATTTATGATGCAACTATTACTTTGTATAGAAGGTTTAAACGTGGTAAAAACATAACTTATGCGCATAAATCTCACGCATATCAAAGGTTAACGCAAAGCTCTTTTTCACACGCTAAGGTAGTTATTCTTGCAATGTTGGTTAACTTTGTTTTCTTTGGATTGGTATATTTTGTGCCAAATTTAGTTATTGTGAGTATAATAACTTTAGGAATTTTATTTTTAGTTATGAGATATGTTGATAAAAGAAAGGCTTTTTAGTGTTTTATATAGATAAACGAGTACTTAATTTTTTAGTTATTATACTGCTTAGTTTCATCACTTTTTCGTGGACTTTTTATATATTTCATATTCCATTTGAATTTGAAATAGTGCTAAGTGTTATAGCTATTAGAATTCTTGCTTCATTATTTATATATAAAGATTATTCACTATCTTGGTCTAAGGCGTCACAAAAAACATTTCTTATAAAAAGTTTGGTTTATATAGTTGCATTTTTCATATATATGCCGATTTTCTATACTAAAATTTGGGTTTATTTTTTAGCATCAGAACTATTTTTGTATCTTTTTAGTATTAACTTTTTGATGTATGCTTATTACTATTTTATAAATAAAAGTAAGACTGTAAAGACTAAGCAGGTAGTTGTTTATGGGGCAGGAAGAGCTGGACTGAAGCTTATGTCAGAGTTTGCAAGTACTAAGTATATGGTGAAATACTTTGTAGATGATGATGTTAAACTTCAAAACCGTTCTATTGATAACACAAGTGTAATCTCTGAAGAAAAGCTAAAGGAGATTACTAAAGAGACTAGACTTAACTTACTTGTTGTAGCTATTGCTAACCTTGATAAAGTAAAAGTAAAAGAGATATATGAAAGCTTTTCACCATATTTTGATGAGATTAAAATACTTCCTAGTTTTGATGATATTTTACAAGCAAAAGATTTTTCTTCTCAGTTAAAAAGTATCTCGGTTGAAGATTTACTAGCACGACATCCAAAAGATTTAGATAAAACTTTAGTAGCTGAATTTATAAAAGATAAAACTGTTTTAATCTCTGGGGCAGGTGGAAGTATTGGTTCTGAAATATGTAGGCAGTGTGAAAAACTTGGTGCAAAAAAACTTATACTTTTAGATAACAGTGAATATAACCTTTATAAAATTTCTGAAGAGATTAGAGATGTTGATAAGTCTTTAGTTATGCAATCAGTTGTAGATATTGAACTACTTGATAAAACATTTCAAATTTATAAACCTGATATAGTTATCCATGCAGCTGCTTACAAACATGTACCACTTGTTGAGTCAAATATCTATGAGGGTATTAAAAATAATGTATGTGGAACTAAAAATATTATAGATATATCTATAAAACATGGTGTACAAAAGTTTATACTAATCTCAACAGACAAAGCAGTCCGTCCAACAAATGTAATGGGTGTTACAAAACGTATAACAGAACTTTATGCACAGAATGTTGATAGTAAAAATACAGAGATAGCATCGGTTAGATTTGGCAATGTACTTGACAGTAGTGGAAGTGTTATACCTAAGTTCAAAACTCAAATACTAAATGGTGAAAACCTTACAGTTACTCATAAAGATATAACAAGATACTTTATGCTTATTCCTGAGGCTTGTGCCTTAGTTCTTCAAGCTGGGGCAATAGGTAAGGGTGGTGAAGTGTTTATCTTAGATATGGGTAAACCTATAAAAATACTAGACCTAGCAAACAAGATGATAGAGTTAAGTGGCAAAACAAATATAAAAATAGATTTTATAGGGTTACGAACTGGTGAAAAGCTTTATGAGGAGTTGATGTATGATGATAGTGATGCTAAAACAAATTATGAGTCAATCACTGTGGCAAAATCAACAGAGTACAATATAGATAAGTTAAATGAAGATATACAAGAGTTGTTAGAGTGCGAAGATAAGTTGGCTAAACTCAAGGAGATAGTCCCAGAGTTTAATCATCAACTAAATTAATATAGATTACTTTATAAAATGCCCAACAAACTTAGACATATTATCCATAATCTCTCCACCTTTTCTAAAGCTTAGTGCGCAGGCTTCATAGGCAAAGAAAATTCCGGCTTGGTATTTAGATCCATTTAAGTCTTTGTCAAACTCTACATACTCTTGATAGACTTTTTTGTAATTATCATACATACCATCAGTTTGAACTGCTACTTCACCATTAGCATTGATGATTTTAGTGTTAGCACCTTCACGACCAAAGACACACTTCTCAACTTGTTTAACAGCTTTAAGTGGCTCGAAAGAAGTTTTTAGTAAGTATGGGCTATCCGGAAACAGATCACTTAAAATCTTTAACATACCTTTTGATTGAAAAAGTAAAGTATAGGCAGGATTTAAGATGATAGCTTTTTGATTTTGCATAATATTGCCAATAGTTGTTGCAAGCTCAGGCTCATCATGAGCGATATCCTCCCAAGGGTAGAGTTTAAACCAGTATTCATATTGATTTTCTTCTGAGTCGAAAATTCCATCTTCATCAAATTTTACATTTTGTAGATACTCAAAACCTGTGTTAAAGCCTGCGTCAGTTGCCATTTGTTGAAGTAGTCTTGTTGTAGCTTCCTCTTCATCATCTCCCTCAACTGAGGAAAATAAAATCTTCCATCCGTCATAGTTTGCATCAAAGCTAGAAGTATCTTCATCAAGAGTTATTAGTCTTTTAAAGTTTTGTGAGATTGATTCATAAAGAGTATTAAATTGGCTGTCTTCATCCATGTTGTTTTCTTTTAGAAGTGCCCACTGAAGTAGGGCTGTCTCAAAAAGTGAAGTTGGAGTATCTGCGTTGAACTCTATAAGTTTTATAGGACTTCCATCTACTCCACCACTTAAATCAAAACGACCATAAATATGCCAATGGACATCAGTTTCCCAAGATTTTTTAATACTCTCAACAAGATTAAAAGGTATACCTAAATCAAAGAACAGGTCGTTTTCTATCACATATTCAGCTGCTTCAATGTACATATCGTAAAGCTCATTTCCAGCCTTATAATACGCCTCAGCCTCAGATGGTGAAACTTGCACAAGTTCATCACTTACATACTTTGTGCCATCGGTATCTGTATGCCAAGTAAAACCTATCTCATTTAAAGTCTCATCACTTAGTTTATTGATTTTTTTTAGATTTATCAACCGCCAAAACCTCTGCTACCATAAGATGATCTTCTCGAGTTCCCACCAAAGAAACTTTTTCTTGTAGATTTTCCCGCACGCGCAGCTTTTCCAGCAGCTGAACGACTATAAGCACTTTTGTTTACAGATGTTGCTCTTTGAGAGAAGTTTTTGTTCCCCATTAAAGAGTTTGCTATCATATTTCCCATAAGTGAGCCAGCAGCTACGGCTAAAATTGTTCCACCAAGACCCATTCCACCGCCGCCTCCATTGTTGGCTTGTGTAGTCTCTGAAGTTCCATTTTGTACTTTTTGGTACTCTTGTTCAGCCATAGCTTTCATTTCAGCTTCATTCATAAAACGTTCAACTGTATTACCATTTATGTCTTTTTCGCGGATAATTGCGCGGTTTGGACCCTCTGTTGGCATCTCCTCAACAACTATGTATTTTCCATTAGTTTGTTGCTCTATAACTAAAAATCTATTTTGTTGTTGCTCTTGTTGTTGTGAACATCCATTTAAAACTGACATCATCATTACACCTGCTGAGCCTAGAGCTATACCACTTGATATTGAAGTTAAATGCTTCATTTAATTAAATCCTTTTTTTCTAAAATAATTATTTTTTGTAACTCATAATCGTAAAATGTAATCTTTTCCCGACCATCATAGTAAATATCACCAATAAAGGTATATTTATCATTTTTAAGAGTTGTATTTGTTTTCATAAGTAAAACTGAACCAACACTATGCCCTATACTTGGTATCAAAGATGATAAAGATAATAAGGCTAAGATAGAGATAATACTAAGGGATAGTTTTGTGTTGTTTACATAAGTAACCAAAAAACCAAGTATCCCTGAGAGAGTAAAAAATATAAATGCATTTTGATGATCAGCAAACAAAATGTTGTAGTAAACATCAATCTCATGAAATTTTATATAGTTAAATTCAATCCCTAAAAATAAAAAAAAGTCTAAAAAGAAGACAATACCGATACCAGTAAATAATGCTTGAAAAACCTTACTCATCTTAGCCTCTTTTTAGTTTTTTGATTTATCTTGATTAAACTTGATGATAAATTCTCATATAAAGAATTTTTATCTTCTATTATTATATCAGCTTTTTGCTCACAAAAAATTCTATTAAACTTTTCTTGTGATTTATTTGCTGATGTTGAGAAGGAGTATGATAAATCTCTTAGTAATTGAGAGTTTAGTGAGCTTTTAGCTACTCTAAAAGCTCTGTTTTTTACTATGAAGGTTGTTTTTTTTGAACGTCTTACTAAGTTTTTCATACTTGTAGGAATTCTGTTATTATTTTTTTGCAGTGATTTAAAACTATCATACACTTTTATGAAAGGTTTAGTTTGTTTTCTTGATTTTATATCATATAGTTTATTTGAACTTTGACTCAAAAAACCGACAGTAGTATCGGTTTGAGTTAATATAACTTTAGAATTTACTTTAGAAAGTCTTGAAGTGCTTTTGCATTTGACCATGAGTCATCTTTCATCTCTTCTAGGGCTAGTATTAGGGCTCTTGCAGCACTAAGTGTTGTAAAGTAAGGTATGCTTCTTTTTAGTACCTCTTGGCGAATCACAATTGCATCTTTTTTAGAAGTATTGTTATCAGAAGTGTTGATAGCCATATCAATTTCATCATTTTTCATACTGTCTTCTATATTTGGACGACCTTCTGAAATTTTAAGAACTACTTCACATGGGATTCCAGCTTTTTCTAAAATAGATTGAGTACCTTTTGTAGCTACTAGTTTAAAGCCATTTTTATGTAAGCCTTTACCAATCTCTGCTGCGTGCTCTTTATCTGTATCTACAAATGAAAGGAAACATGTCCCACCTGTTGGTATTTTATTTCCAGCAGATAGTTGAGCTTTTGCAAAAGAGATACCAAAGTTAGAACTTATCCCCATAACTTCACCAGTTGATTTCATTTCTGGTGAAAGAACTAAGTCAGCACCATAAAGTTTGTGGAAAGGAAAAACAGCTTCTTTTACTGAGATATGGTCTTTTAATTTAGGTTTTAGTAGTCCGTTTTCTTCATAAACAATGTTATATTTATCATAATATTTTAATGAACTTCTAAGTGTTTCACCAACCATTACACGAGTTGCAACTTTGGCTAGTGGCATACCAGTAGCTTTAGAAACAAAAGGTACGGTACGTGATGCACGAGGATTTACTTCTATAAGATAAATCTCATTTTTATAAATTGCATACTGAACATTCATAAGTCCAACAACGCCAAGTCCAAGAGCGATAGTTTGAGTTTGTGCTTCAACTTTTGCTATCATTTCGTCAGTCAAGTTTACTGGAGGAAGTGAACAAGCAGAGTCTCCAGAGTGGATTCCTGCTTCTTCAATATGTTGCATAACTGAACCGATATAAACATCAGTTCCATCACAAATAGCGTCAACATCAAGCTCAATAGCTTGGTCTAAAAACTTGTCAATTAAAACAGGAGCTTCATTTGAAACACTAATTGCAAGTTCCATGTATTGGTTTAACTCATCTTCACTATAAACTATTTTCATCCCACGACCACCAAGAACAAATGATGGACGAACAAGAACAGGATAACCAAGTTTGTTTGCGATTGGTGCAGCTTCCTCTTTTTTACGAGCTAGTCCATTTTCTGGTTGTTTTAGACCATGCTTATTTACAAAATTAGAAAACAGTTCTCTGTCTTCTGCAAGGTCAATTACAGCTGATGGAGTACCAGAGATATTTGCACCAATTTTTGTAAGTGCATCTGCAAGTTTTAGTGGAGTTTGACCACCAAAATGAACGATAATTCCATCTGGCTCTTCATTTTCAATAACTTCACGAACATGTTCGAAGTCAATAGGCTCAAAGTAAAGTACATCAGAAGTATCGTAATCAGTTGAAACAGTTTCAGGATTACAGTTGTACATAATACACTCAATATCCATCTCTTTAAGAGCAAAGGCTGCATGAACACAACAGTAGTCAAACTCTATCCCTTGACCGATTCTGTTGGGTCCACCGCCTAAAATAAGAACTTTCTTCTTATCACTTACACGGTTTTTTACATTTGGTAGTTTTGAGATATTTGTAGTTGAGTAAAGGTATGGAGTTAGTGCTTCAAACTCAGCTGAACAAGTATCAACTTCGTTAAACTCTAGTGAAACTCCAAGTGATTTTCTTTTCTCATATACTTCGTTTTCATTTACCTCTTCATTTGAGTTTTTAAGGATAAGTTGTGAGATTCTTTTGTCTGAGAAACCATCAACTTTTACACTACGCATAAAATCAGCGTCAAATAAAATCTTATCAGTTATAGTGTCTTCAACTTCAATTATCTCTTGAAGTTGGTATAAAAACCATGGGTCTATCGCACAAGTATCAAACATCTCTTCAACACTCATCCCACGACGAAAACCTTCAGCTACATAAAGAGCACGTTCTGCATTTGGACGACGAATTTCATGCTTAATAAAATCCATATCTGCATCTATCTCATCAAAACCACAAAGTCCAGTCTCCATAGAACAAAGTGCTTTTTGCATAGACTCTTTAAAAGTACGACCAATCGCCATTACTTCACCAACAGACTTCATAGAGGTTGAAAGTGTGTTAACAGCTTCTGGGAATTTTTCAAATGTAAAACGAGGAATTTTTGTAACAACATAGTCAATTACTGGTTCAAATGATGCCGGAGTTCCCGTAATGTCATTTGTAATTTCATCAAGGGTGAAACCAACAGCAAGAAGTGTTGCAACTTTTGCGATAGGATAACCAGTAGCTTTTGAAGCAAGAGCTGATGAACGTGAAACTCTCGGGTTCATCTCGATAACAATCATACGACCAGTTTTTGGACAGATCGAAAACTGAACATTACTTCCACCCGTATCTACACCGATTTCACGAAGGATGTCAAAAGATGCATTACGCATTCTTTGGTACTCTTTATCAGTTAAAGTAAGGGCCGGTGCAACAGTGATAGAGTCCCCAGTATGAACACCCATTGGGTCAAAGTTTTCAATTGCACAAACTATGATACAGTTATCAGCCTTATCGCGGATAACTTCCATCTCATACTCTTTCCAACCAAGCATAGATTCCATGATTTCAATCTCATTAACAGGTGATGCAGATATACCCTCTGCTGCTAATGTTTTAAACTCTTCCATGTTATACGCTACACCAGAACCACCACCAGCTAGTGTAAATGAAGCACGAGAGATTACCGGAAAACCTATCTCTTTTACAACTTCAATAGCCTCTTCAACGCTGTAAGCATTTCTACTTTTTGGTAAATCCATACCAATTTTTATCATAGCTTCATTAAATGCTGAACGGTCTTCACCTTTGTGTATTGCTTCTGGAGTTGCACCTAAAAACTCAATACCTTCAAGCATACCTTTTTCATACATAGAAGTTGCAACATTAAGTGCAGTTTGCCCACCCATAGTTGGAAGTACAGCATCTACATTTTCTTCTTTAATGATTTTAGCAATTACATCTTCTTTGATAGGTTCTATATAAGTTCTGTCAGCAAATTCTGGATCTGTCATAATAGTTGCAGGGTTAGAGTTGATTAGGACTACACGGTAACCTAATTCTTTTAGAGTTTTAACTGCCTGAGTACCAGAGTAGTCAAATTCACAAGCTTGACCGATAACAATCGGACCAGAACCAATAAGTAAAATAGTATTTATGTCGGTGCGTTTTGGCATCTTTTACCTTTGAAAATATATCTTTAAAATTTAGAGATTATAGCTAAAGGGCACTTAAAAACTGGTTAGTTATTTGACTTTTGTAATCATATAAAAATAATTTGGATTATTTGCTTTATAATAAGGCTCTACAACAGCATTTTGGTAGCCTCCAGATTTTGTTACAGATATTACTTTTCCTACTTTTAAACCTTTAAAAAAAATTTTATCAAGACCAGAAGTTATAACTTCATCACCCTTTTTTAAAGTAAACCAAGCCGGAATAAATTTAATAATTAAGTTCTGTGAAGAGTTTCCATGAGCAATTCCTGGTGCCTTATTTGAACCAACATAAACAGCATAAGAGCTTTTTATATCTCGGTTTAAAAGTGCAAGTGGTTTGTCATTTTTATCTATTACAATTCCAGCTACAAGTTCTTTGTATGTTAGTCCATAAATTTTTGATGAATTATAATCTTGTATGTCTAACCAAACACGATTTAAATCTCCAAACTTTTGGTAAGATATTACACGAACAAGCTCCACTTTTGGGTCTGTTAAAAGCTTTGACTGATTTAATGCAAAGAGATCATTTACTTCAGATGCCAGTTGTTGCATAACAAGGTGATTATTTTCATAAAGGGCTATTTTTTCCTCAAGTTCTTCAATATGTGATGCTTGGAAAAAATGTTTTTCTATATTTGTAGATATAAGTTCTGTTATATCGTGATAATTTATTTTTATGTTGTTGAGTGTAGATATAAAAGGTTTTTGAATAATATTTGTAAAGTATAATGCACCCAAAAGGAGTGCAATGGATAGTAAAAAAAAGCCTAGTAGACCTCTACTCATTGTCAAATAGTTCTTGTAGTAAATCTATCTCTTCTAGAGCACGGCCAGTTCCGCGTGCAACAGCTAGAAGAGGTTCATCTGCAACATATACAGGGATTTTAACTATATCAGATAAGTATTTATCAAGTTGACGGATTAAAGCTCCACCACCAGTTAAAATGATACCATGATTTACAATATCTCCTGCTAAGTCTGGAGGCATTTGTTCTAGTACATCACGAAGTGCTTCACCAACTTCTTTAAGTGGTTCGCGCATAGCTTCACGTGCATCTTCTGAAGTTAATTCAATCGAGCTTAAAAGACCTTCTACTTGATCACGACCATTGACAATCATTTTAATATCTTCTTTTAGAGAAACTGCTGTTCCAATATTGATTTTAATCTCTTCAGCAACTCGCTCGCCGATTAGAAGGTTGTACTTTTTTCTAACGTAATTAATAATAGCTTGGTCTATTTTATCTCCAGCTGTACGGATAGACTTAGAAAGAACAAGACCACCAAGAGAAACAACACCGATCTCAGTAGTACCACCACCAATATCTACCACTAAGTTTCCTTGTGGCTCACGAATCTCAACACCAGCTCCAATTGCTGCTGCCATAGGTTCTTCAATAAGGAAAACTTCACGTGCACCAGCAGAAAGAGCAGATTCTCTAACTGCTTTACGCTCAACTTGAGTAAGTCCATAAGGTACACATATAATAATACGTGGTGAAATCAATGATGAACGACCATGAGCTTTTTCAATAAACTTTCTAATCATCTTCTCAGTCATATCAAAGTCAGCGATAACACCATCACGCATAGGACGGATTGCTTTAATATTTCCAGGAGTTTTACCAACCATCTCTTTAGCTTCTTTACCAACGGCTAAAACTCTTTGTTGACCATATTTTTCAGTTTTTACAGCAACAACAGATGGTTCATTGATTATGATTCCACGTCCTTTTGCTATAACGATTGTGTTTGCTGTACCTAAATCTATCGAAAGGTCATTTGAAAATAGTCCTACTATTTTATTAAATATCATCCATTATCCTTAATATTATGCTGTTTTTTCGTCATCTTGTTTTATATACACTGGCTCTGCACCATCTTCTATAACTTCTTTTGTGATTATTACTTCGTAACCTTTATACTCTGGCAATTCATACATAATATCTATCATATTTTCTTCTAATATAGCACGAAGTCCACGAGCACCAGTTTTTCTTTTGATACTTTTTGCAGCAATAGCCTTAAGTGCATCCTCTTCAAAGTTTAACTCAACATCATCAATACTAAAAAGCTTTTTGTATTGTTTAATTAGAGAATTTTTAGGTTCAGTTAAAATACGAACCATATCTTCTTCTGTGATTTCACTAAGTGAAGCAATAATTGGTAAACGACCAATAAGTTCAGGAATAACACCATAAGATACTAAGTCATCAGGCTCAACCATATCGTAAGTAGTTTTTTGTTCATCTTTAGATTTTTTCTCTTGTCCAAAACCTAAAACATTTTGACCCTGCTTTTTCTTTAAAATATCATCAAGACCATCAAAAGCACCACCACATATAAAAAGAATCTCTCTTGTGTTTATTGTAGTAAACTCTTGGTTTGGATGCTTACGTCCACCCTTTGGTGGGATGTTTACATCAGCACCCTCTATGATTTTAAGAAGAGCTTGTTGAACACCTTCCCCTGAAACATCCCTAGTTATTGAACGGTTTTCACTCATACGAGATATCTTATCAACTTCATCAATAAATACAATACCTTGTTGAGCTTTTTCAACATCACCATCAGCTGCTTGGATAAGTTTTGTTAAAATATTTTCAACATCCTCTCCAACATAACCAGCCTCTGTTAAAGATGTAGCATCAGCTATGGCGATTGGTACATTTAAAACTCTAGCAATAGTTTGAGCCATAAGTGTCTTACCAGAACCAGTTGGACCTATTAGAAGTACATTTGATTTTGCAATTTCAGTATCATCATCTTCAATCTCAGATGTGCGAAAAATTCTTTTGTAGTGGTTATAAACAGCTACTGAAATTAATTTTCTAGCTCTTTCTTGACCAATTACATAATCAGATAAAAAATTATTTAACTCTTTTGGAGTCATCAGTGAAGTTACAGCATCTACTAGCTCTGAATGCTCTTCATCTGGTGTGTGTTGCTCATCTCCAAACATAATTTTATATGCAGAAGTTACACAGTTTTTACAAATATATACACCGTTTCCAGCTATAAGAGGATTTACCTCACTCTCTTTAGCATCACAAAAACTACAAGCTCTATGTATCATAATAGTCGTTCCTTTTATTTTCTATCGTACGGAATACCGCGTTTTGTTTTTAGTACGAAATCACATAAATCATTTACATAGTGATTTTTCGTAGTTTCAAGGATCTCACTTGCAGTGTCT
>Ga0256837_1002201_pt1 | contig 12384 bp, 8 predicted proteins | sample 4562384metaG_FD_185976 | JGI IMG/M metagenome (GOLD analysis project Ga0256837, IMG submission 185976) | Hydrothermal vent microbial communities from Guaymas Basin, Mexico - 4561-384 | ecosystem: Environmental > Aquatic > Marine > Hydrothermal vents | place: Mexico: Guaymas Basin | collected... | reverse complement strand
TTGATGAATTTCAAGATACAAATCCTATACAGTTCGCATTATTATGGAAATTTAAACAAGCTGGATTAAAAACACTTATTGTTGGAGATTTAAAGCAGTCAATAATGGGCTTTCAAGGTGCTGATGCATCTTTATTTGAATCATTAATTGATGATAAGACAGCAAGTACACATCAACTTGAAAATAACTGGAGAAGCACTCCTAAATTAATGAAGTTTATTAATGCCATGGGGAAGAACCTCTATGGTAGTAAATATACTTCACTAACTCCAAAATCAAGTTATCCATCAACTTTAACTCCAATGAAAATATTAGATTTTAATGATAATGATTGGAGTGCTACGGGTAGCCCTAAATCAGGTAAAAAAAGTTTCACTAGAGAACAAACAAATGTAATTAGTGCACATATTAAAGAAATGGTGGATTCAAAGGCACTTATATTTGATAAAAATACAAAAGCTCAACGACCTATTCAACCATCTGATATAGCAATTTTAGGACATAGTCATACTGCATTAAGTAGAGCAGCTACGTCTTTAAGAAGCTGTGGTTTAGAAGCTCAAATTAAACAAGTTGGATGGTTCAACTCAAGAATAATTCAAATTTCTTATCATGCATTATCTTATTTAGCAAATCCATTAGACAATCATGCTGCACTTTATATAATTATTACAGAACTAGGTGATATGAGTTTACAAGAAGCATTAACAATGTATATTGAAAATGATAAAAAATTGAATCACCCTTTGATTGAAAAAATTGATGAGATACGAGAGCACACACAAACTTTGACTATATCAAGACAATTGATTTTTATGATAGAAGAGCTTGATCTATGGAACTATGTATTGGAGCATGTAGACAGCTCACAGCAAAGAGCAAATTTATTAAAACTAATAGATTTATGTACAGAATTTGAATCATTACAGTTTGAGTCATTAAATGCATTAGGTATTTATGGTCGAAATATAAATAGTTTTTTATCTTGGTTAAGTATGAATGAAAGTGATTCACAGCCTAAAGCAAAATCTATTAATACTCAAGCAATACAACTCTTAACATGGTATGCATCTAAGGGGCTAGAGTGGCCTGTTGTAATTGTTATGGGTTTAGATGCCAATAAAGCACCGGGAGTGCCTAGTATATCATTAGGCTATACAGATGATTCAAGAAATGATCCATTAAAAAATACTTATGTTAAATTTTTCACACAATTTCAAGACGATACAACAAATAAAGCTTTTGTACAAAATTTAGAAGCAGCAGCTCACTCAACAATAGAAAATCTATTATATGTTGCAATGACTAGAGCTAGAGAGCAATTAATATTACCTTGGCCATCTTTTAAAGAAGGGAGTGCAGGGGAATTTAGTTTTATGAATAAATTAACGACTCTTTGTGAACTAGAAGTTGATTCAAGTGCTATTAAAATGAAAGAGTTAGATGATGACTTTGAAGTCAGTATCATACCAGCTATTAGTTCAAATGAAGATATATTAGTAAGTAAAAGATCTGCTATAAACTACGGAAGAGTCGCTATAGAAACAATGAAACAGATAGATCAAGTTTCTTCACAAATCTCTCCTTCTAATACAACAGAAGAGGGAAATATTGATACTGATAAAATCAATATCGTAAAATATGGTTCATTAGTAAATTTATCAGGTCTAGATATGCCTGCTGATTCATTAGGAACACTACTTCATCACTGTTATCATGTTTTATTAACAAATAGAGAGATAAAAGATAGATTGTTTTCTTCGGTATCTTCAAAACTGTCAGATGATGTTCTTAAACAAGTTGATACTCAAATAAGTGAGTTTGAAAAATATTCATTAGATGAGTTTAAAATGATAAAGCTTAAGTGTGAAGTTCCAATATTAAACCTAACTGCAGAAGGTAGTGTGGTAAGTGGAAGCATAGATTTACTGATTGAAACAGAAGAAGGTTACTGGATTATAGATCATAAGAGTGATAGAGTAGAAGAAGATGGATTTTCAGAACAATTTACTCATCACTATCCACAATTAATGTCTTATGTCAAACATACTAAACTTGATAAACCTATAATTGGTGTTGGTATTAATTGGATAAGATATGGGATGATAAATATAGTAAGATTAGAAGAAGGAGTTTAATATGGATGTTTTTTTATCACAGTTAGATCCAAGGCAGAGACCAAAAGGAACAAGAGATTCTTTAGGTTTTGAACAAATTTGGACTTCATATGGAAGAAAAGTAGTTGTAGGTATTACTACAATTACAAGTTCTTTAGATAATTTTATAGTGGCATTAGTTGGGTTTTATCTTAGTGAAAAGTATACAGATAATCCAAAAGCACAAGCTAATTTTTTTATGCGTTATGAACAATTGATTGCTTACATGAGACTGGAAACAGATACAAAAGCTAACATATTGGGGATAAGTAGAGCGAAAAAAAATATGCAAGAAAATAATAAATATTTATCTATACAAAACCAAATTCTTAGTAGCCAATTATCTTATGGTCTTTGGGGGTTATATTCAACTGCATTATCAGATGTTGGATTAATTAAAAACAGGATATTGATTCAAGACGGCTATGGAATTATTGATATAGCAAAAGAAAAATATCCAAAGTTACTTAATTATATAGTGAAGCAATGTAAAGATGAAAATACAAGTAACCTTAATTATAAACATCATATAGAATCTTTATTTGAATTATTATCTAATAAATTGATTAGAAGTAAAATTTTAGAAGCACTTTTAAAAAAATCTACTTTATATAGCTATATAGAAAAAGGTGGAGAGTTACTTTGTGATAATAGTTCAAAAAATCTCATATTACTTACAGATAGTATTATAAATAACAATTCATTAGATCAAAAATTGAGAGATGATATAGCAGATATTAGAAAAATTGATAAAGTTATGTTAGTTGTTAATAAGTTGTTTAATGCTTTAAGTCATGCTAATAATGATGGTCAAAATATTAGTCAATTTATTAAACACATGTCTGTATTATCTTTACCCAACAACTTGGAACTTCCTGCTGGTTCTTTTCGTAATAAGGATCTTTTAGTTGAATTTGTTGCGAATATAAATAATAAAAATTATTTGATTGCACTTAAAGCTATATTTAAAATTAATGAGAATGTTATGAAAGATAGGAATAGCATACCTTGGATAGAAGTTGATGATAGTGGAAAATTAAAAATTAGAGTTAAGACACATAGTGTATTAACTGAAGAAGAAAAATTTGATGGAATGGCATACAATTATTTTATATGTTCATATCTTAATATAGCTAAACACTTAAAAGGTTCTTTATGATAAATAATACAATAACGGAATACTTAACTAATGAACTACAAAATGAAATAGTGACTCATGCTATTTTTACTACATATAATTTTGAACCAGATTTTTTTGAAACAGAAGTTATCCCTTTATTATTTAAAGAACAACGATATTATTCAAATCATCCGTCCATTAAACGATTTCAAGTACAACAAGAGTTAATTAAATCAAAAATTGATATCGCATTGTTTTATGATAAAAATATTTTCAGCTCAAATGAAACACCTCAAATGGAATATATACATCAAGCGGTAAATCACCCTAATGGAGCTTTTCATCCTAAAATTATTTTTATTTTAATGGAGGATAAGTTATTACTTTATGCAGGGTCTAATAATATTACAAAAGCTGGATGGTGGGATAATATAGAAACAGGAAATTATATTTTAATAGATAGTAAGCATGGTATAAATGAAACTACACATTTAAATATAATGAAGGCTTTAGGATACTTAAAATCACAATATTCATTTGAAATAAAAGATAATAGTAGTTTTATAGCTATAGAAGATTTTTTGAATGCAAATGTTAGGATAATAAATAATCAAGAAGTTAAATTTTATTTTCAAAGTAATAAAACAGATAATTGTAAATCTTTTTTTGAACAATATTTATCTTCAAAACTAACACATGTAGAAATAGTTTCTCCCTATTTTCCAGATGATGATACGAGGAACCTAGAGGACGAAGTATTTCCAAAAAGATATACAATTAATATGTTTTTGCCAAAAAATCAGCAAGATAAAGCAATGTGTACAAGAGAATATTATGAATTTTGTAAAAAAAATAATATTGTTTGGTCTAAGTTTGTATCTGATATAGAAAAAGATTTAGTGATAAAAAAAGATAAGGATGGGAATTCCCCTCCTTATCGTAAATTGCATGCAAAAATATTTCATTTTTATAATCAACAAGTAAGTTATTTTTTGACTGGTTCGTTTAATTTTACATATAAAGCACTGTATGACAATATTGAAGCTGGATTTTTATATAAAGCTATAGACCATCATGATCAACTATTAGAGGCACGAGAGGGCGAGGAAGTATTTGAGGAAAATCTTTTTGATGAAGAAAATCCAATTACTCTTGAAAATGAAGATATAGACATAGATATTTTATTTGATTGGAAAGATAAAATGTTAATAATTAGTACATCTGATATAACGGCTTTAAATGGGATGGCTTTAAAGGATAATAATGGCGATGAACTTCAAGTAATTAACATTAAAGATAAATATACATGTATAAAGAATACATCAGCAAAACTATTAAGTTATATGGAAAAAAATTCTTATTTACATATAGCATCTCAAAGTGTACTTATTCAACATATTAATTGGCAATATAAACCTTTTTCTTTTGGTCAGATGAGTATTAGTGATATCTTAAATATATATTCCAATTTAAATTTAGTAGATAAAGAAAGTCAATATATTGCACATATGTTAGCTCAGCTAGAAAAGGCGGGTGCACTATATGAAAGTTCAATGTCTGATATAGATGTTTTAAAAAGAGATTTTTTTAGTGAGTACTCTGAAATTTTTTATTCATTTAGAATGCTAAAAAAATTACTTATCGAAGCTAAAGATAATAATCAAAATGAAGTTCTTGAATATTATTTTAGGATGGAATATCCTGATTCATTTTCATCAGTCATAAAAAAAATAAAACAAGATAACACACTTGATATAGCAACTCAATATATTGTAATATTAAGTATAGAAGAAATATATAATGATGTTTTTAGACATATTAATCATTATAAGGATGCTCCAGAATTTGAAAAATTAAAATCTTTAAAGGAAAGTATAAAAGAAATTATTGGAAAAGAATTCCCTGAACAAAATAAATTCTTAGTGTGGTTTGAAAAAGAATTTTTATATGGACCTAAGTTAAAAGGACATGATGATGATTAGTATCGAAGAAGCTAGAGAACTTTTGAATTTTGCTGGTGATAATAAAGACTTTAAAGACTTAGGAGAAAAACAACTTGAATCGACAGTAGCTCTCTATAATATGATAAGAGATGGAAAGCTCGGATACTTAGCTGATGAAGTTGGGATGGGTAAAACATATGTAGCACTAGGAGTAATCTCTTTAATGAGATATATCAATCCAAGTTTAAAAGTTTTATATATTCTTCCTAAACAAAATGTATTAGATAAATGGTTAAAAAAAGAGTATCCAAATTTTTTACGCGATAATTTTAAAATTAAAAATCATAAAGTAAAATCATTTGATGATAAACCGGCTGTTCCTCAAGTTGAGTGTACAAACTTGATAGATTTGATTAAATATTCATGCACAGGTTATTATGGTGATTTTTTCATTAAGATGTCTAGTTTTTCATTTCCTTTATCGGAAGAGTCTAATGAACTAGAAAAAAAAGTGAAACATCTTAAAGAGCTTATACCATCTGCAACAATAGACTTAAATGTTGAGAATAAGGAAGATGTAAAATTACAATATGCTGAGAATATTAACAAAGTATTGCCTTTTTTTGATTTAGTTTTAATTGATGAAGCGCATAACTTCAGAAAAAGTATGAATAGTAGTAGTAGGAATAAATATTTATCTATTATATTGGGCACAAATGAAGAATTTAATACAGTACAAAAAGTTGATAATGTATTACTATTATCAGCGACTCCATTTGATAGAGATATTAATCAATTAATTAATCAACTGGAAATGGTTGGAATGAATGATTATGCTAATGCCTTAAGAGCTGCTAAAGATGATAAAGCTAAGACAGTAGCAGTGTTACAAAAATTTATGTCACGAAGACTAAATGAGCTTGAAATAGGTACTAAACTCTATACTCGTAATCAATATAGAATAGAAGAAAGATCTGAAGCTGCAATTAAATTAGAAACAATTGATAAAAAATTAATTGTTGCACTCGTTCAAAAAAAAGTAGGTGAACTGCTTGATGATGATAAGTTTAAGGGCCAATACCAAACTGGTATGTTGGCATCATTTGAAAGTTACCTGCCTAGTTCAAAAAAATCTAGTACTCAAGTTGAAGCAGAGTTTGATGATCTTAGTGCAGGTGATGTTACGAAAGCAGTAGATAGTAATATCATTACATATTTGCATGATTCTTACACAAAAGAATTTAATGAAACATCTTTGCCTCATCCTAAAATGGATAGTGTTGTAGAAAAATATGCAAAGGATAGTTTTGAGTGTGGAAACAAACATATTATTTTTGTTAGAAGAGTACAAAGTGTCACAGATCTAAAAACTAAATTTGATAAATATTATGATGAATGGATAGAAGAATATTTAATAAATAATTTGAATGTAAAAAATATACAACTAGAAACTGAATTAAAAATATATAAAGAACAAAATATATCCAAAAAATCAGATGTTGATAGTAATGATGAAGATAGTTCAAATAATTTCTTCACATATTTTTTTAGAGGTAAAAATATTAATTCTGCTGGAACTCCTTTTGATATTAAGAATAAAATTAATACAGTTTCAAAAAATGATAATCTAATCAACAGTTTTGAAATAAATTGGTTCCATATATTTCAAATAGAAGTGGATAAAAAAGCATTAGAAAAAGAGGTTCAAAAATATTCAATAAAAAAAGATAAAGACTCTGATAGTTTATTAAAAAATGAAATTTTTATGATTATTCAAATAGCATATTTAAAACTTATAGAGAGTGATAATAATGTTAAAGATATAGTTACTTTTTATATGGATAAATTCAATATTATTATGGAAGACAATAAAAATAATATTGATAATATCTTAGTAGAACAATATTTAAATTATAAGAGTTTTTTTAGTTATTTTGAAGACATATTTGAAACAAAAATTATATTTGAAGATATGGATATTGAAAAAATATATTTCATTTCGAGTTTAATTTCCTCTGTTTTAAGACTTGGTCATGGAATTATAGATCTTTATATTGCTTACTCAAATGATAGAAATAATTTTGTTCAAGAGTTTGTTAATTTATTGATAGACCAAAAGAAAGAAGATAATAGATTTAGTAGTTATAATCAAATAAAAGAATTAATTGTTCAGAAAGATTTAGTTATAAGAAATAATTTCACTGATTATAAAGATAGTGTAAAGACAGTAAATAATTATATTTCTGGAATTTTATCTCCTTTAGAACCAATTATTGGTGCAAGAGGGGGTAGTGGAACAAAAAGTGCAATTGCTAGAAAATTTAGAATGCCAGGTTATCCGATGATTTTAATTAGCACAAATGTTCTTCAAGAAGGTGAAGATTTACATACTTTCTGTGATAGTGTGATTCATTATGGGCTATCAGGTAGTCCTATTGCAATCGAACAAAAGAATGGACGAGTCGATAGAATAGGGTCACTAGGTCAAAGAAATTTAAAAGCAAGTGATAAAATTAGTGATGATAATAAATTAAAAGTTGCTTTTCCTTTCTTACAAGAAAGTATAGAAGTTGTTCAAATTCATAATTTAGCAATTAACTTGAATGATTTTATAACTTCTATTGATAGTTTTGAAACAAAAAAAATTGATATAAATAATGATGCTGATGCTGTTAATAAAATTAGTGGGATAGTAAAACAAATTGATGATAAACTTGAAAGCTCTTTTAATGCAAATTCATATCTAATAAAACCCAATTCTAAAAAAGAAGATCTTATTGCTATTGTAGATAGAGATAAAAAGAAAGTAGAGCATATAATAAATTATTTAAATAGTCTGAGTCTTACAGACAATATGATAAAAATAGCTCGGTCTTCTTCAGAGTTTATATTGAGAGTAGAACAACAAGACCCATCTTTAAAAACAATTTACTCCAAAGATGAATTACTTAAATATATGCATGAAATATCTTATAAAAGATATCACAGAACAACAGTGAGTGAATTAAAATCTGTGTCAGCTGAAGAGATAAGTTTTAAAGTTGAGTACAATATTGAAATGCTTGTTGGGGATGAAGAAATAACTCAACAATTTGAAGTAGATGAAGTATTAAGAAGAATTCAATCAGAGCATTTAGTTGATACACAAGTGTACACTATTGATGAATTATTTAAAATAGTTATTAAGAAAGACTTGTCTGACTACAGTTTCATGCGTAATCATAAGGTATCACTACAGGCTAATAAAAAAATGAGTCATATAGAAGTAATTTTTGATTTTACACAAAATGGTGTGAATAGACATCAAAAAGTAATGTTAGAGATTAAAGATGGATATGTAATTTTTTCTTCTAAAGCTACAACAAATAATATTGTTCAATCGCTAAGTAGTAATGAGATTATAAAATACACTTGGGATAGAAATAGATCTATAGATATTGTGGAATTTGTTGTGGATAATGAGGGTGCTATAATTGGTAGAGTTGTATTTCCGTGTAAACATATTCATAATAAAGAGATTTTATATAATGCATATGTGCTAGCTTGTGAAGCAGATCATTTAGAACAGATATTGCATGGTAATGATGAATATTAAAAATGACATGTATTTTATTCTAAAGGTAGTATTATCTCAAGAATTACACTAGCAAATCGATTAGTCTCAATTATTCATAAACTCAGCCATGGTGAGATCTTAAATATAAATGAGTTATCTAAAGAGTTCTCTATATCTCAAAGACAAATTCAAAAAGATATAGGACTCTTTAGCAGTATATATGAGATAGAAAGCCTTGGACAACAAAACTATCGCTTAAAAGAGGGATATAGAGTCCTAAATGCAAGTAATGAAGATACAGCAATAGCATTGGCTCTCTTAAAAAGTCTGCAACACAGTGCCTTACCTCAAATGAATAAGTTTATCGATAAAGCTTTACCAGAGACTAAAGAGTATAAAAATATATTTCTACTTAGTATCGATTATGAAGATATACTCCATACACAAGAGTTTTATAAAATACTACAATCGATTAAAGCTCAAGAGAGTTGCTCTTTTTATTACACTAAAAAAGATGGATCATCTAAACAAGTTCATGTTCATCCTTATAGAATTGCTAACTTCTCAAACTATTGGTATTTACTAGCTTATGATGTAGAGGGCGAGAAGTTAAAGAGTTATCATATTAATAGTATTGATAGAGTTGAGTTTGCAGGTGAAAATTATATTAGTAACACTGTAGTGGAGAAAGAGATAGAAGACACCTTTGCTAAGTTCAACTCAGTTTGGTTTGATGGAGACCCTAAGAGAGTTGAGTTAGAGATAGTTGCTAATGCTAAACTGTATACAGAGAGAAACTTACTAAAGAACACTACTATTATTTCTCAGGATGAAGATCGTTTAGTAATAGAGTTTGAATATTATAATTTAGCAGAAGTAATGTCATTTGTAAAACAGTGGCTTCCGGATATAAAAATTCTTAACAACGAGAACCTACAAAAAGAGCTCAAGAACACCCTTCAAGAGTACCTCAAAACTATTTAAAATATTATTGCGAACTGATAGTTCGCAAAATCATTATAAACTTTTACAAATATAGGTAAAAGGATATATTATGACAGCTACACTACATGCATCAGAGCGTTTACTTCAAAGAGTATTTTCAATGAAAGAGTATACATATCAAGATATTCAAAAAGCCACAGTGTTTTTAGAAAAAGAGTTTCGTAATGTACAAACAACCTATCGGGATACAAAGATTTCCTTACCAACTTTTCCAAATATGCTAGCAATAATTAGAGAAGGCATGATCATTACAATAAAGTCTAAATTAAAAGCTCCTAGAATGGATGAGAAGAAGAGAAAGAGATTATTTCTAAAAAGTAATAAATATTAAAATATGAGTATCGAGGAAAATCTTATGAAAAATAGCTGGATATTATCTTCAAATGATAAAAAAACATTTTCTTATTATTGTAAATGTTCTTATAAATTTACAAGAAATTGTGCAACAGATAAGACTGAAGCACCTGATTTATTATGTCCAAAGTGTGGGATTTATAGTCAGCTGATAGTTCAGACTCAATATGTTTTAATAATAGTATCTCTTTTGTAATATCATCCTTGAAAACTAAAGTACCTAATTTATCTTTGCGTTTGCCATAAAAAGTTGCATCACACACTAGAACTATTGCTCTTGGTTTATGATATTTAATCTCTGGTTCATACTAAAATATTTGCTTCTGAACCCACCTAGAACTCTTCTTGTACTCCTCCGCTAAATCGCTAAGTGTTTGTCTCTTATAAATGTATTTTTTGAAGATTATTTCTTGGAGTTTATCTGGTCTTCTTTTTGATGAAAAATAACTATTACAACTTGAGCATTTATATCTCTGAATTCCACCTAATTTACCATTTTTCTTAGTCTCTTTTGATTTACAGTTTGGACAGATTTTTGCATTTTTTTACAGCTCATTGTAAATAAAACCTTTTTAAGCATTACTATACCGTAGTTTTAAGCACTTTTCAGCCTAAAAATTTTTACTTTAAATCCACTTTTTTACAGCCATTTATAAATAAACCTTTGTTTACCACCAATATAGCGAAGTTTTATGAATGTTTCAGGAGCCCGCATTTTTCATTAAGTCACAGATTAAAAATCATTTTTGACAAAATAGTTAATATAGACTATAATATAGTTATTAAAAACTATAAAGGAGTTTATATGCTAAAAGTCTTATTAGGTTCCAAAGATAAAGAATTAGTATTACAATACCTTTTATCAAAGAATGAAGGATATGCCAGTAAGATAGCAAGATTTTTTAATTTAAATCCTTCTCAAATAAGCAAGCAATTAGATGCCTTAGAGGAGGGCGGGGTATTGGTTGGTTTTCAGGTAGGTAGGTCCAGGCTATACAAATTTAATCCTCGATATTATTTTTTACCAGAATTAAAAATACTTTTAAAAAAGGCACTTGAAGCCTATCCAGAAGAATTGAAAGATACTTTGATGTTTAATAGAACAGCACCAAGAAAGAAAAGCAAACCATATATTTTAAAAGGTAGGGATATTGAAACAGAACTTTAAAGAGATGAGTAATCTTGAAATAGCATCTTTTATTTGTCAAGAGTTACTAGATATTGGTGTTAAAACTACATTATCAGGTGGATTTTGTGTAGAGATTTATAGCTTTGGAGAATATACCTCGATGGATATAGATCTGATTGATCAAAGTATTTTTAAGCATAAAGAAATCAAAAAGAAAATGCAATCACTAGGATTTATCGAAGAAGGAAAACATTTTCGCCATCCAGATATGAAATATACAGTTGAATTTCCTGCAAGTCCTTTAGCAATTGGGCAAGAGCTTGTAAAAGAGATTTCTGAAATAGAAACTGAATATGGTGTGTTAAGACTTATAACTCCAACAGACAGTGTAAAGGATCGCTTGGCCGCATATTTCTTTTGGAATGATGATAGATCTCTAGAACAGGCTATACTCGTTGCATTAAAAAATAATATTGATTTTAAGAATGTAAAATTATGGAGTGAAAAAGAGGGAGAAGTGGAAAAATATGAATATTTTCTATCAGAGTATAAATCGAGAAGTACTATAAAGTAGAGATATTTTTCAAGAGAATATACCTTATGTTAACCAAATTAGTTATAAAAACCTCATTTACTTTAATTCCATCGCTTAAACTTGATAATCGTATCATTAGAGGATCTTAGTATGAAAAAGTGGTTATGGGAATATGAAAAATACCCTAGTTTTCCTTATCAAGCAGAAGTAATACCATTCCCCATTAAATACACGATACTTTAAACTGTTCTAAAATCCAATCATATCCAGCTAATTCTTGCATTTTTTCAGGATTATCCATCCACTTTGCTACTTCTTCATCAATCACAGCTTCTTGATACTCAATATTTTCAAATAATCTATTAGCGGTGCTTTTTCTGACCTCGCCATAAAATCTCTCAACAGGGTTTAGTTCTGGTGAGTATGAAGGTAAAAATATAGGTGTTAAGCTATCAATTTGATGTAGCTCTTTTTTTCGATGAAATGGAGTATTATCCCATATCATCACAATATGATTATCAGGATATTTTTCACATAGTGCTTCAAGAAACTTTTTTGTTATGCTCGCATTTACATCATTAAAGCC
>Ga0256837_1002200_pt1 | contig 12388 bp, 12 predicted proteins | sample 4562384metaG_FD_185976 | JGI IMG/M metagenome (GOLD analysis project Ga0256837, IMG submission 185976) | Hydrothermal vent microbial communities from Guaymas Basin, Mexico - 4561-384 | ecosystem: Environmental > Aquatic > Marine > Hydrothermal vents | place: Mexico: Guaymas Basin | collected... | reverse complement strand
ATGTCAGCATTAAGCAGAGATTATCCTATAATTATGGGTATATTAATGATAACATCATTTTTAACATTATTGGGGAATATAGTTGCTGATTTAATATTAATTAGGCTAAATCCATATATGAAAAATGGCTATTAATAACATTTTAAGTAATTATTATGTAACATTGCGAACTTAATTTTAAATAAGGATATATGGAATGAAAAGAACATACCAACCCCATAATACACCTAGAAAAAGAACTCATGGTTTCAGAGCTCGTATGGCTACTGCAAATGGTCGTCGTATTTTAAATCGTCGTCGTGCTAAAGGTCGTAAAAGATTGACAGTTTAAATAAATTTAATATATTAAAAGCTCATAAAGAGTTTCAATATATTTATAGAAAAGGAACTAATCAACACTCTCATAGTGTAGTTTTGTTCTTTCTTCCTCAAAATGGGATCTCAAAAGTTGGATTTACAGCAACCAAGAAAATTGGTAATGCAGTAAAAAGAAACAGAGCAAAACGAAGACTTAGATCTCTTTTCTATGAACACTCAGACTTACTCAAAAATGGCACCTATATATTTGTTGCGAAACAATCTATTATAGATATCAGTCATATTAATTTAAAAAAAGATTTTAAAAAAATTATCTCTCGCTCAAAAGCATTTAAAGAAAAAAAATGATAAAAAAGTTTTTACTAAAACTTTTATGGATATATCAGAAGTTTTTTACTCTTATTGGTTTTGGAAGTTGTAGATATTATCCATCTTGTAGTGAATATGCAAGAATTCATTTTGAAAATAATTCTATTTCAAGTGCTTTTTACCACACTTTTACTAGAATACTGCGATGTAATCAATTATTTGATGGAGGGATAGAGTATCCATTGCTAGATAAACTATCATCTAAGCCATCAAAATTAAAAGTTGATACAATAAAATATTGGTTGGTACCAAATAAAAAAAACCGTTTTTATATTATAAAAAATTTTTCATATAAAGGGTAACCGTGATAGATAAAATGTCAGCAAATCAGAGATTAATGTTAGCAGTAGGACTGTCGATAGCATTTTTCGTCGTATATACAGCAATTTTCCCACCAGTAGAGCAAGAGTTAGCTCAAGAGAGCAAAAAAGAATTAATACAAGATGCTCAAAACCAAACAAACCATAATATAGAAAGTGTAGAACAAGCTTCAGGTCATGTAGTTTCAACTCAAGATAAGATAAAAGCAAGTAAATCAAGCACAATTTTAACAGTTACAAACAAAGATTTTATTTTAAAAATGGATACCCTTGGTCGTATATCATCAAAAGAGTTATTAGAAAAAAAATATAATAATTCTGAAGGCAATCATATACAATTGATTCCAAGTGAAGCTACTAAACCATTGTATATTAGATTTTTAGATGAAGAGTTAAATAAAGAAGCAATATCAGTTGCATATAGTTCAAATATATCAGAAGTCAATTTAGATGGAACACCAAAAAAAGTTATTTTAACTCAAAAATTGTCAACACTAACAGTTACTAAAGAGATTACATTTTATGATGATGGTCATTATGATATTGTTGTATCATTGTCTGATGATAAAAGATATTTTATATACCTAGGTCAAAGACCAGAGATAACAGAAAAAATGATGACTGTATCTGGTGCGATGATATATACTGACGATGATATAGTTACTATTATAGAAGATGGTGACGCAGAGGGTAGAAAATCTTTTTCTGGTGTTAAACTTATATCTGCATTTGATCAATATTCAGCGACTATTATGTATGGGTTTTCAAAAGATACAAATATTATAGTAGAAAGAGATAGAGATGATAATCCAATAGTATATTTTGATGCTCTTAAAACTATGAAATTCAATGGTTATGTTGGTCAAAAAAACTATAAAACTCTTGAAAATATAGACCCAGTATTAACAAATGCAATTGAATATGGTTGGTTTACATTTGCATCTAAACCATTATTTCAATTGTTGTCTTTTTTACATGGAATCTTTGGTAATTGGGGTTGGTCAATTATTGCACTAACACTTTTAATCAGAATTGTTTTATATCCTTTAACATATAAGGGTATGGTATCTATGCAAAAAATCAAAGAGATATCACCAAAGATAAAAGAACTTCAAGCAAAATATAAAGGTGATCCACAAAGATTAAATGCTGCCACTATGGATATGTATAAAAAGCATAATGCAAATCCACTAGGTGGTTGTTTACCAATGATTTTACAGATTCCTGTATTTTTTGCGATATATCGTGTTCTTTTAAATGCAGTTGAACTTCAAGGTGCAGAGTGGATTTTTTGGATAAATAATCTTTCAGTTCATGATCCATATTATATTCTACCAATTCTAATGGGTGCCTCTATGTATTATCAGCAAAAGTTAACACCTAATAACTTTACAGATCCTATGCAAGAGAAAGTGTTTAAATTTTTACCATTAATTTTTACATTATTCTTTTTAAATTTTGCATCAGGTTTAGTTCTTTATTGGTTCGTAAATAATCTTTTCTCAATAGGGCAACAATTTATTGTAAATACACAATTTAAAAATGCAAAAGATGCAGAAATAGCTATTCATAAACATGCTCAAAGAGAAGAGAAAAAATTGGAGAATAAAGATGATTAAGATTGAGGCTAAGACATTAGAGGAAGCATATTCTAATGCTTCTGAAACTCTTAAGTGTTCAGTTACAGAGTTAGTTGTAGAGATTGTTCAACAACCTAATAATGGAATCTTAGGACTATTTAAAAAAAGTGCTATTATTGTAGCAACAAAAAAGAATCTAGTAATAGAAACTAAAGAAGAAAAAGTAAAAACTGTTGAGCAAAAAGTAGATAAAGAGATAGATATAGAAGAAGATTCTACTAAAGATGTAAAAATAGAGAAAAAAACTAAAAAAGAGAAGCATAAAAAAAAGGTTCACAATAATTCAAAAAAAGAATCTCAACAAGTTTTAAATGATACTATCATGCCTACATCTTTTGTAAGTACACAAGATGAAGAGGATGAAGAGGATGATATTTCTTCTTATCTTGCTGATTATGATGATACAGAAGATAATCATGAAATAGCTGAAGATTTAAATACAATTGTAACTGAAGTAGAAGTGGAAATAAATAAATTATTTGATTTTACTTGTTTTAAAATTGATAAAATAGCAGTAAGTGCTTATGATGAAAATACTCTTTTAATTGAATTTCAAGGTGATGATGCAGCACTTTTAATTGGTAAAGAGGGATATAGATATAAAGCATTATCTTATATGTTATTTAACTGGATAAATACAAGATATCAATTACAACTTCGTTTAGAGATAGCAGAATTTTTGAAAAATCAAGAAGAATCTGTTTCTAGATATTTAGAGGGAGTTTATGAAAATATTGATAGAGATGGAAAAGCTCAAACAAAAATATTGGATGGTGTTTTAGTTCAAATTGCACTTAATGAACTTCGTGATAAATATCCTGATAAATATATAGTAATTAGATCAACTAGAGATGGATTTAAGTATATTATCATAAATGATTATTACTCAAATAAGAATTAATGACTGATACAATCTCTGCCATTGCTACGGCAAATGGTATAGGCTCAATAGCTATCATCCGTATTAGTGGTGATAGAGCCTTAGATATAGCAAAAAAATTGACTCATAGAGATCAGTTTTCCCCAAGATATGCAACACTTACAAATATTTATAATCAAGAGAATACCCTTATTGATGAAGCGATAGTTATCTACTTTAAAGCACCTTTCTCTTTTACTGCTGAAGCTGTTGTTGAGATTCAATGTCATGGTGGTTTTATAGTTGCACAAAGTATTTTAAAAGCCACACTTTTTCATGGAGCAAGATTAGCGACTGCTGGAGAGTTCTCTAAAAGAGCATTCTTTAATGGACGAATAGATTTGAGTGAAGCAGAAGCAATTGCACAGCTCATCGAAGCTAAAAGTGAAGATGCTGCTAAGATTTTAGCTTCACAAATGAAAGGTTCTCTCAAAGAGTATATTGAAAAGATTCGTGATGATATTATCCATATACTTGCCTATTCTGAGGTAACAATTGATTATGCAGAGGAAGATTTACCTCAAGATTTAGTAAATCAGATAGATGATAAATTATCAGAGCTTAAAAAATCATTAGAATCTACTCTTGTAGCAAGTAAGGCTAGAGAGGGCTTGATGCAAGGTTTTAAAGTAGCAATAGTTGGAAAACCAAATGTTGGTAAAAGCTCACTATTAAATAGATTGCTAAATTATAACCGTGCAATTGTAAGTGATATAGCAGGAACAACAAGAGATACGATTGAGGAACAAGTGAAAATTGGAACTCATCTTATTAGAATTGTAGATACTGCTGGAATAAGAGATGCAAATGATGAGATAGAGAGAATCGGAATTGAGAGAAGTTTAGAAGCTATTGAAAATTCCGATATAGTTATTGCTCTTTTTGATAGTTCAAGAGAGTTTGATGATGAAGATAAACAGATTCTTTCACTTGTAGAATCTAATGCTAAAGATAAAAAAGTTATCTACATTAAAAATAAAATAGACTTAGAACCTAAATTTGAAAATAGTAATATAAACTTTGATTTAGAGATAAACTCGAAAGAGAATGTAGATTCTTTAATTGAATCACTTAAAAATATTATGGATGTAACAAATATATCTGATGAAATTATGCTTATATCACAAAGACAAATATCAGCAGTTGAGAATACATTACAAAATATAGATGAAGCAAGAGAACCACTTCAAGATCAAGAGTTGGAGATATTCTCTTTTCACTTAAATGAAGCGATAAAAGAGATGGCAAATATAACAAGACCATTTGAAAATGATGAGATGCTAGACAAGATGTTTGGCTCTTTTTGTTTGGGGAAATAATATGAAATATATAGCGATAGATTTAGGTTTAAAAAGAATTGGACTTGCATACTCTGCTCACAAAGATATAGTAACTCCATTACCAGCAGTGATACGAAAGAATCGTAATCAAGCATCTAGTGAAGTAAAAAAAATAATAGATGAATGGGAAGTTGATTCTGTTGTTATAGGAGTTCCTTTAGGTGGAAGTAGTGAAGATGAGATGAAAAGACGAATCGCACATTTTATGAATCTTGTTGATTTTAAAGGTGAAGTTTTTTACCAAGATGAAGCTGGAAGTTCTAAAGAAGCAGAGGCATTGATAAAGGGTGAAATAAAACAGGTACGAGATGGAAGAGTTGATTCTATCTCTGCTATGATAATTTTGCAGAGATACTTGAGGATTAAAAATAGAGATTAATTTTAAGCTATATATTTATCAATAGAATTGCTTATTGTATTTATCTCTTTAGTGAAATTATCAATGTAATTAGGTAACAAATCATATTTTTTATATAAAATTCTTTGTAAGATTTCCGTCGTTAAATTATGCATTTTATCTGCTCCTATAGAAGCTGATAAACCATTAATATCAACACATAACATTCTTAGTTGTTCGTGTCTAAAATCATTAACCAGCTTTTTAAATATCTTATCACTATCTTTGTAGGCATCATTAAACTCCAATAAAATCTCTCTATAAAAAATCTCATTTCCATTTGCATATGAGATTCCCTTTGTAATATCAAGTCCATCAAGTGTAATAATATTTTTCTTTTCTTCTCTTTTTTCTTTTCTTCTATCCTCTTTCCTATCAGTTATAAAAGTTGCAAAAACAGTAAATAAGTTTTCTTTTTTAAGAGGTTTAGCAAGATAACCATTCATACCACAATTAAACATTTTATTTATTTCACTAGATGATGTTAATGCAGTTAATGCAACTATTGGTAGTTGGTCTAAGTTGTCATTTTCTCTCATATATTCACTTGCTGTATAGCCATCCATTATAGGCATATTAATATCCATAAAAATAATATCAAAGCTATTTTCATTATTTTTAAGTATAGATAATGCCTCTTGCCCATCATTTGCAACAGTAATTTTTGTACCTGATTTACTTAAAATTCCAATAAATACTTTTTGATTAATTAAATTATCTTCAACTAATAAAATTTTTGTTCCTCTAAATTCTGCGAACTTATTAAGTGTTACATTTTTACTATTTTTAAATGTATCTCTATGAATAGTTAGTTTTTTATTTGAAATCTGATTGTTAGAATTAGAATTTTTAAATAGCTTATTGATTGCATAATCAACTTCCTGTTTTGTTAGTGGTTTATTTAATTCTAAATCTGATATTACACTATTTGGATAACTTTGAATTGGTCTAAATATATTAGTAAGTGTAATTATTTTTGTATCACTTTTCTTAAGAGATTCTACTATTCTAAATGTTAATAACTCTTCATCAATTATGACTAAGTCATATTTAGTGAAATCTGGTATTTCTATTTGAGAAATTATATTTACTTTATGATTTAAATTTGTAAGAATATTATTTAATACTTCTTTATGATGTGTTGAACTTGTAGCTAAATAGATATTTTTTGAAGTTACTGAATCTATTGATAATTCAGTATCATTTGGATTCTTATTAAATGGTGTATATATTAAAAATTCTACACAATTAGAGTTGTTTTTTGTAATGATATCTCCATCCATTAACATAGCCAACTCTTTTGATATAAATAATCCTAGACTTTCATAATGGTTTGTTTTTTCATTATAATTAGAATTAAATAGATTGTCATTATTTTCAATATCTAAATTTATATCACTTTTTATACTAAAATATAGATTATTATCTTTAGAAAATTTATTATCTTTTGTGATTTTTAGAATTATATATGATGCTTTATTCTCTACACAAAATAGAAGTATATTTATTATTGATTTACTTAAACTTAGTGTATCACCTATTAAATATTGGGGAATATTATTATCAACATCATAGATTAAATCTAATTCTATATTTTTTACATTAGTTTTTAGAGTTCCAGTTATATCATTTAAAAGGTTATCTAAATTAAAATTTTTATTAATTATTTCAACTTTTTTAGATTTTATTCTTAAAAATTCTATTAAGTTTGTAGTTATTGAGAGTAATTTAGTCTCATAATTAATAACTTTTCTTATATCTGATTGCTTATTTGTGGATATTTGTTCAGCAGTATGAACAGTTTCTTTTGCAATATTTTGAATATGCTCACTCATACTAGAGAGCATATTATCTTGTCTTTTGTTTATATCTTCTCTTCTATCACTCTCTTCTTTAAATTTTCTTAATTGTTCAGAGGTAAAAAATAAACCAATTACTCCGATTATTGCAAGGCTAAAAATAGCAACCCATATAGTGATATTTTGATCATCTGGAGTATCTAAATCAGTAGCATATAGAGTTAATGATATAAAAAAAAGTATAATAAATTGTTTCATAAATATTTTCCTAATAAAATGATTTTACTTTATAAAAAGTATAAAACACCTTGCCAAATAATAGAGCTTGAAATTCCAGCTGCGAATCCAGCGATGATGTCATCACCCATAACGCCAATTCCACCTTTAACTTCACGGTCGATTCTGCCTATAATAGATGGCTTAGCTATATCAAAATATCTAAATAGTGCAAAAGATAAAATAGATTGAATCAAAAATCCATTCTCTAAAGTTGAAACTTCACCCATCCCTACACTAATAGCAGGTGCTACACTAAGTGCAAACCACATACCTGCTAATTCATCAATAACTATTCTTTTATCATCATGAATAGCAGATTTTTCTTCATATCTGTTAATAGCCCGTATCGCGATAATAGAGATTAGTATAGTTGCTAAAAAAAGAGTTTGTGGTTCAAAGTATATAAGTATTAACATACCTAATGGTAATGAAACCAATGTTCCAATAGTTCCAGGTGCTTTCGGAGCTAGTCCACTATATCCGAGTGTTATAAAAAACCAATTCATAATTTTCCTATGTAAGTGATGTTGTTTGATAGAGTTTCATTAACTCTAAATAAAAATCTTCTTCTGTGTGTTCTTCTAAAAGTCCAACAGCTGGTAAAATATCGTAATATAGCTTACCTAAATTTTTGAAACGATTTGGAAGAATCTTTGATAATACAAATGCTGAAATCTCTTTTCTCATTAAAACAGCTGGAGGTAAGATACCAAGCTCTAAAAGTTCTAGTATAGAATCTGCATGATATGATGTTTGGTGATGTTGACCATGGGGACAAGTATCTTTACTTACAAGTGTTGTACATTCATCACAATATACATATTCACTAGCAATTTGAATATCTATATCAATTCCGACAACTTTATCTATAATAGACTTATTAGAATTACAATCATAATACATACCAAGTCCAGCATGGTTTCTACCAACTACAAGTCTATCACAGCCATGATTTCTTGCAACAATTGCATCGATTATTATCTCATTAAATCCAGCAAATATATAACTATTTTCTAAAGGGACAATGACCACTTTATTTTTTGGTAAATAATTATTGATAAAATATTCTAATGCTTCTTTTCTAATCTCATAACTTAAATTTTTACTTTCATAAGGTTTTAACAAAAATATTACAAGTAAATCAGTAGAATCTAAAGTTTGACGGATAAGTCTTTCATGTGCACGATGAAGAGGGTTTGCAGCCATAAATAGTGAAGATATATGTTTGGCATTAATCACTTCTTTTGCATCAGCTATTAATTTGATATTTTTATTTGCTTGATAATTTATTATCTGATATTGACCATTAATAGCCCATTTGCCAAGTCTTTTTGTTGTTGCCATAACACCAGGATGAGTTAAGTCATCTGTTCCATATATATGCTTGATTCTATCAGTAGGATTTATTTTAAATATTTCATCAACAACAAGTGTAGCAAACTCTTTACCTTCACAAAGTATTGTAATCTCTTCATCTTTTGAAAGGCTAGATAATACTTTTTCATTTCTATTACCAGCTGGTGCTAAAATGAAAGGGAAGGGGAAAGTTTGCCCTTCAATTAAAGAACTATCTAAAACTAATTGACTTTTATCTTTACCCATAAGTTTAGATACAGGATATAAAAGACCATCTTTTACTAACTCTAGTGCTGAAGCAGCTTCTCTATCTATGAGAAGTGTTTTATTTTTTCTTAATAATGTCATACTTTTTTCGTTTTTCCCATAAACTTTTTCTACTAATTCCTAGTTTTTTAGATAGCTCTGTGTCTGGAAACTTATGTTGATAGTTAAGCACTATAAATTTAACATAATCTTCAATAGGTAATATCTCATCTTTATCAAAAATAGTATTTTGACTTTTAATATTTATTACATTATATTTTATATCTTCTATTTTATCAGTACTTGAAACTATTACATCTTTATCAGATATTAGTTCATAAAAAGATTCAATATCATTTTTCTTAAGTACTTGATAATCTGTTATATAGATTATGCAGTTTTGTGCAACAGAATTAATCTCATTAATTGCGTTAGATGATGTTAAAGAGATAAAATGTATAGCTTTTTCTTTCTCTTTAGCATGAGTAAAAGCAAAAGAATCAGAGTATTTTTGATAGTTTGATGAAACAAATATGGGTAAATCTATATTCTTATGATTATGCTCAGTTGAAGCAGCTGCAAATGTATAATTTAAGTATCTTTCATATGCTTCATTTCTTTTTTTAAGTTTTTCGTAATCTTGGTAATGATTTATTTTTCTACTAAGTTCCTCAATCATAAAAGGCTTTAGTATATAATCTTTTGCACCTGCAGCTAATGGTTTAGAAACAGTATCGTTACTAATATATGAAACCATCAATATTATAATAGATTTTTTAAATGTTTCTATTAGTGGAGTGAAATCTTGACCATTAATATTTGTAGATAATAAAACTACATCATAATCAGTACTTTTAATAGCATCTCTTGTAGATGTACACATTTCACATGTATGACCTTGTTCACCTAATTTTGTAGCAATACTTTGTGCTAAATAAACTTCATTTTCTATAATTAGTATTTTCAAATTTTTGTCCAATCAAAATATTTTAAATTTGCATTTGCAATAACTCCAACACCCTCTTCTCTGCCTATAAAGCCGAGTTTTTCCGTTGTTGTTGCTTTTATATTTACTCTAGAGCTGTCTATATTTAATATTTTTGCAATTACTCTACGAATCTCTAGTTTGTATTTACCTATTCTTGGTTTTTGTGCTGTTATTGTTAAATCAACATTAACTATAATAAAACCAAAATTGTATATTTTAGTAACAACTCTTTTTAATAACTCCTTGGAATCTATCCCCTTATAAGCATCATCATTATCAGGAAACATCATACCTATATCACCCATCCCTGACGCACCTAATAAGGCATCTATTAAAGCATGAATAGCAACATCACCATCACTATGTGCTTTAAAACCATAATCTACATCAATTAACACCCCACCTAGATACATCTCACCTGAATCATCAAATGCATGAACATCAAAACCAGTTCCACTAAGAGTGTCATTTGATGGAGTTTTTAAACAATTTATATGTTTTAAATCTTGAATATGTGTGATTTTATGTGCATTCTCTTCGCCAAGAATAAACTCTCTACTACCACCATTAGCAACAATAGCACTACTCTCATCTGTAAAATCTTTTTTAGTATTAAGTGCATCTATAAGGATTTTAGTACGAGAGAGTTGAGGTGTTTGAACTCTTTTTACTTTTTCTCTATCTATTGTTTCATTAATATAAACAATTGTATCTGTTACATTTAAGTATGGAACGATTGAATCAGCTAAGTTTTTCTTTGATAGAATCTTGTGTAAAAAATCATTAGAGATACAGGCTCTAGCAATATCACTTACTAATACATATTCTGTTTGTACATGAGATAAAGCATTTTGTAATGATTTTTGTCTACTGTCAGAACCATTTATAAAAGTAAAATCTGCATAGTTTTTCATAAATTCTATATCTTCTGCTGAAGATACAATGATTATTTCATCGAAAAGTTCACTTTTTTCAAAGTTTTGTGCTACAAATTGCCACAATGGTTGATGATTTATACGCAACCATTGTTTTTTAACATCTAATTTAAATCTACTAGAACTACCAGCAGCAAGTAATATAAGTGTAGTATTTGACAATTAAACTCCTAGAATTTCAATAGTGTTACGAAATTATACATAATAAAACTTTTTTTTAACTTGTTCAATAAGTTACTTCTAATAATTTTGATAGAATATTAAATCAAATTAATAACTTTATATTAGATTAACTTTATTTGATTATATTTCCAATATCTATTATATATTATTATAAATTTTAGGAGAAACTATGAGAACATCATGGGTGAAAAAGCGTGAAAATGATTCTGTTAGAACACAAATGTTTTATGCTAGAGAAGGCATTATTACAGAAGAGATGGAATATGTTGCGAAAGTAGAGGATTTATCTCCTGAACTTGTTCGTAGTGAGATTGCTCGTGGAAGATTAATTATTCCAGCAAATGTAAACCATATAACATTAGAGCCAATGGCAATAGGTATTGCATCAACTTGTAAAATCAATGCAAATATTGGTTCATCTGCTATCGCTTCTGATGTTCAGGGTGAAGTTGAGAAGATGCAAGTTTCTCAACACTATAAAGCTGATACTGCTATGGATTTATCTACTGGTGGTGATTTGGATGAGATTAGAAAAGCTGTTATTGGTGCTTCTAAGATTCCAATAGGTACAGTTCCAATTTATCAGATTCTTCATGATGTTGGAAATAATATTGAAGATTTAACTATTGAAGTTATGTTGGATGTTTTAGAGCGTCAAGCAAAGCAGGGTGTTTCTTATTTTACAATTCATGCTGGTTTTCTTTTGGAAACAATGCCTAAAATTGCAAAAAGAAAGATGGGGATTGTTTCTCGTGGTGGTTCATTAATGGCTGCTTGGATGATGCATTATCATAGAGAGAATCCTTTTTATACTGCTTATGATGAGATTTTAGAGATTTGTGCTAAATATGATGTAGCTCTTTCTTTAGGGGATTCTCTTCGTCCTGGTTGTTTGGCTGATGCTTCTGATGATGCACAGCTAGGTGAACTTAAAGTTTTAGGCGATTTAACACTAAGAGCTTGGGAAAAAAATGTTCAAGTTATGATTGAGGGTCCCGGTCATGTTCCTTTGAATCAAGTTGAGAGAAATATGAAACTTCAAAGAGAGCTTTGTCATGAAGCTCCTTTTTATATTCTAGGGCCATTAGTTACTGATATCGCTGCTGGATATGATCATATCTCTTCTGCTATTGGTGCAGCTGTTGGTGGATGGCATGGTGCTTCAATGTTATGTTATGTAACACCAAAAGAGCATTTAGGTCTTCCTAATGCTGATGATGTTCGTGAGGGGATTATCGCTTATAAAATCGCTGCTCATGCAGCAGATATAGCTAGGGGTCGTAAGGGTGCTAGAGATAT
>Ga0256837_1002198_pt1 | contig 12395 bp, 12 predicted proteins | sample 4562384metaG_FD_185976 | JGI IMG/M metagenome (GOLD analysis project Ga0256837, IMG submission 185976) | Hydrothermal vent microbial communities from Guaymas Basin, Mexico - 4561-384 | ecosystem: Environmental > Aquatic > Marine > Hydrothermal vents | place: Mexico: Guaymas Basin | collected... | reverse complement strand
GTTGAAGTGCCATATCTTTAAAAGCTCTTGTAGGTCCGTGCCAAAGCTCAGCTATAAAAAGATTATTTTCTACTTTTTCAACTGGCACTACTTCATCTGTATCAAATTTATCATATAAATTTATCGCCTTATCTAAACTTTCATCAGATATATCAACATCAAATTTTTTAATTACTGCTTTTGCTAAACTTTTATAATCTTTGTGTGAAGTTATAAATTTTTCATCTATTGAAGGTAAAGTTTCTGGTGAGTAAAGCCCACCTTTTGGAGCTGCTGGATTTAAAATCGCTTCGCTAAATGTTTTTTTCTCTTTTGTTCCTCTTGTTCCTATAAATTTCATTTAAATACCTTTTTTTAGTATAATTATAACAAATTTTTAAAGTATAAGTTAAAAGGATAATTTTGAAATTTATAATACTTGATACAGAAACGACAGGCACAAAAGATGAAGATAGAATAGTTCAATTAAGTTTTCTTGTAACTGATGAAAATAATGAAATAGAGGAAATTCACGATACTTTATCTATGCCACCAGTGCCTATAAGTTACGAAGCGATGGCAGTTCATCATATTACACCGGAAAAAATAGTAAATTGTGAATTACTTCAAAATACTTATGCTTATAAAAGACTTAATGAATTAAATACACCAGAAAATATAATGGTTATTCATAATGCTAAATTTGATTTAGAGATGCTTTTTAAAGATGATTTTGAAAATAATATGCAACTAATTGACACTTTTAGAATTTTAAAACATATCCAGCCAGATGAAAGACACTCATTACAGGTAAATAGATATTCTCTTGGGCTTTATAAAAAAGAACAAGAACTTATAAATAAACATAATATAGAAATAAATGCTCACGATGCCTTAGGTGATGTGATAGTTTTAAAATTGCTTTTAGATTATTTACTTAAAAATTATTCAGTAGAAAAATTATTACAATTAACAAAAGAACCTATTTTATATGAAAAATTTTATAACGGAAAATATAAAAGGGAAAAAATTGTTGATGTTATTGAAAAAGACCCAGGGTATATTGAATTTTTATTACATTCGCCAGAATCAAAAATTGACTTTGATATGAGATATTCGATAAACTACTATTTACAAGAGAAAGAGTTAGAATTTAAATTTCAAGTAGGAAAATATAAAGGGCTTAGTGCAAAAGAAGTAGCCGAAAGTGGAGATTATGATTATTTAAGATGGGCTTATCATAATATGAGAATGGAAAAAGGGCTAAAAAAACAAATCGGAGAAATTATAGGAATATGAGAGTTTTAATAGGATTGTTTTTTGTTTTTAGTTTATATGCAAATTCATTAGACTCTATTTTAAATAAAATAGAATTTAGTGATGATTTATCTAATCAAACAAAACAAGAAAGTGGAGGGATTTCATATATTATTACAAGATATCAGCTTGATATGATGCAAGCAAAATATTTAAAAGATATATTAAAAACGACGGTAGTTTCTAACGGTTCTAATAGATATAATTTATTAGATCCTGTGTCTTTAATAATTACTCCTTTTGGTAATAATAATATAAAAATTTATATAGATGATTATGAAATAACATCTATCTATTCTGAAAATCCTATATATCTATTTTCAAATTTGAGATTAGATTTTGTTGACCATATAGAAGTATATTATTTTTCAAGTGCTGATAAGTATTTTAGTGAGCCTATGTATATTACTATTAAACTTTATTCAAAAAATCCAAAAAGAGATAGTGGATTAAATCTATTTACAACTTTTTCTTCTAAATATACAGCACAAGCTTTTAATTATGCAAAAGATAACTATTTTATTTCAGTATCAAAAAATAATTATAATCAAAAAGTAAATAACATTTCAAAAAATAGTGATACTTATAATGTTTTTGCTAAAATGCAAATAGGTAAAAATAATTTTATGTTTAATTCTATTATTGATAAAAGAGATGCTTTTTTAGGTTTAAGTATGGATGGTAAGCCAGATAAAAGTTATATAGAAAATAAAAATTTTTATTTAGGCTATGATAGAAATTTTGATATTTTTAAATTAAATTATATTTTATCTTATCAAAAAAATGAAATGGAATTTGAAGAAGAAAAACCTATGTTAATTTATTTAAAAAACAAGCCCATTTCAAGTGTTTATAATAAATATTTAAGTTTAATTCAGCTCTTAAAAATTAGTAAAGAAAAAGAAAGTAATAAAAATAATTTAACTTATGGAATGATTTTTAAAGATAGTAAAAAACTTGATAGCACTTCAAAAATAAATAATCAAAAATATGATGGATTAACAGAAATATTAAAATATACGATTTTTGCTGATGATAAATATCAATATTTAACTAATAGTATCTTTAATATAGGTATTTCTTATTCTTTATATAAAAATATATCTAATGATACTTCAACAAAATTTAATGTTAAAAATTTAAAAATAGGGAATACATATTTATATAATTCTCAAAATATATTTAAACTTTTTTATTATCATACTGAAACTACACCTCCAGATTATGTATTAGGAGGTTTATTTACATCAAAAGATTTAAAAGTTTCAAAAGCAGATAACTATATCTTATCATATAAAAATAACTTAAAAAATGATTATCTATTTGAATTATATCTTTTGTATAGTAATTCAAAAGATTTGTTAATTTTTAATGGACAAGAAGGGATTGTAAATAATTCTGAAAATGTATATGCTAAAATTATAGATATTAGATTTACTAAATATTATAATTACATAAATTCAGCAGTATTAGAATATTTTAAAGTATTTTTTGATAATGTCTACAATTTAAAATCGCACGAAAAATTTACAATATTAAATACTCATAGATATAAAAAATTTGATTTTTTTGAAAATATAATTTATAAAAAAGTTACTCACGATGATGGAATAAATGATGGATTGGATTTAGATTTAGGTATTAAATATAATCTAAATGATAATTTTGCGATTTCTTTAAAAGGTGAAAGTTTATTATCAAGCAGATATAAAGAAGAGTATTTTAGATACGATATTCAAAATAGAAGATTTATAGAACCTATTACATCTGCATCAACTCCAAGAAATATTGTTTTAAATATGGAGATTTCATTTTGAAAAAGTTAATAATATTATTTTTCATTATTTTTGTTAATGCAAATGAAATAGAATTATTTGAAAGTTTATTTCCACAATTATTTCAAAAAAAAGAGATAAAAATTTATACATATAAATATGCAAAATTTAATTCATCTGTTTTAAAAAAAGTAAATAATTGCCAAAGTGCTGATATTGTATTAGGTGAAATTAAATGTGATAAGCCAAAATTTTTATTGAATTATTATAATTTTAAAAAAGATAAAAAAGCAATTGGAGCATTTTATTGGAGAAAAGGAAGACCTCAACTTAGGCTTAGAAAAGAAAATATCTTATATTATAATTTACACTTATCAAAAGCATTTAGTGAGTATTTAGAATGAAAAAATTTTGGTTTTTCCCAGCTTTAGTATTCTTAATGGTTGTAATGGGTATATTTGTATTTATAAATTTTAATGATACAAAAACTCATATTAAAGAGGATATATTTAATGATACACTTAAAAATGTTGAGGTTATATCTTCTAATATAGTAAAATATATCAATAAAAATTTTGATTTAGAAAAATTGAAAAAAGATGAAAAATTAAAATTAAAAGCTGATGAGTATTTAGAAAGTTTTATCTCTTTAAACTATAAAAATATATTTATTGTATATCCACAAAATAAATTTTTTATAGCATTAGCAGATGGTAGCAAAACTGAAAGATTTGATTTTAAAGAAAAGTTTAAACCTTTAAATAAATCAAAATGGAATGAAGTTTTAAAGACTAAAAAGCTTTTATATTTTAAACAAGATATAACAGGAATATGGAGTACTTTTTTATATCCTATTATAAAAAACAATAAAGTAAAAGCAATTTTGGTAATTGATTTTTCTACTAAGCCTGTGAAATTGGTAGAGAATAGTTTAACAATTCTCAAACAAAATATTGAAATTTTTATTTTAACTATTGTTGTATTTATTGTAGTTTTAGTAGGATTTACAATTTATGATTATAAAAGACAAAAACAACTTAAAAAATTGGTTTTAGAGCTTCAAAATTTAAATGATACATTAGAAAAACGAGTAAAAGAGGAAGTAGAAAAAAATATTCAAAAAGATAAACAACTTGAACTTCAATCAAGAATGGCTTTAATGGGAGAACTTCTTAGTATGATAGCTCATCAATGGAGACAACCTTTGAATGCCCTAAGTGCGATAGTTTCAAATTTGAAATTAGATTTAATGTTAGGTTCTTTTGATAAAAATGAATTAGTAAAAACAGTTGATAAGATGGAAAATTTAATTATTCATTTAAGTCATACTATTGATGATTTTAGAAAGTTTTATAGAGAAGATAATCAGTTTGTAAAAATAAAAATTTCAAAAATTATAGATGATGCTATAAATATAGTTTTACCATCTTTAAAAGCTCATTCAATAGATTTAAAAGTAGATATAAAAGATGATTTTGAACTTAAAACTATGCCAAATAGATTAAAACAAGTATTATTAAATATAATTAAAAATGCATCTGATGTTTTACAAGAAAGAAATATCAAAAATCCCACTATTAAAATAGAAGTAAAAAATAAAACTATTTTTATAAAAGATAATGCAGGTGGTATAAAAAATGATATAATAGATAAAATTTTTGAGCCATATTTTACTACAAAAGATGAAAAAAACGGAACAGGACTTGGACTTTATATGAGTAAAACTATTATAGAAAAGTTAAATGGAAATATTGAAGTTTATAACGATGAAAATGGGGCAGTTTTTAAAATAGAATTAAAGGATATAGATGGAGATAAATAAGCTTTTATCATTTACTAAAAAATTAAATGTATTATTTGTCGAGGATGATGAATCTTCAAGAGAAGAGTTAAGTAATATATTAAAAAAATTTTTTAATAAAGTAATAGTAGCAGTAGATGGAGAAGATGGATTAGAAAAATTTAAAGAAAATAAAATTGATTTAATTATTACGGATATCAATATGCCAAAATTAAATGGATTAGATATGATTATCCAAATAAAAAAAACAGCCCCAAATATAAATACAATTATTTTATCAGCTTATAATGAAACGGATTACTTTTTAAATGCTATTTTGATAGGAGTTAATGGATTTTTATTAAAACCTTTTATTTTAGAGCAATTTGTTAGCACTCTAAAAAATATTATTAAAAATTTAGAACTTATAGAACAAAAAAAGGAAGTAGAATGTTTATTATCTCAATATCAAGATATTGTAGATACTTCTATGATAGTTTGTAAATTTGATAAAGATAAAAATATTACTTATAAAAATAAAAATTTTTTAGAAATATTTACAGATTCAAATAATAAATTTGATGAATTATTTTATGATGAAGATTTAGAAACTATTTTTAAAACTATAAATAATAAAAAAATGTGGAGTGGGGTAGTTAAAACGAAAGTATTAGATAAACTCGTTTATAGTAAAATTATAATAAAACCTATTTTAAATGAACAAAAAGAGATTATAGAGTTTATTGTATTATTTATAAAAATAGAGGATATTTTAGAACAGAAAAAAATGCTTTTAGATTATGTTGATTATGCAAAAAATGTATTAGTAGGTCTTTTTTATGTTATAGATTTTTATAATTTGAGAGATTATTTTGGAGAAAAAGTAGCATTTGAAATAAATTATAGATTAGAAAAACTTTTAAAAGCTGCTTTACCTTTAAGTGTAGATAATTGTTACAATTTAAATAATGGACATTTTGCAGTTGTTATTAAGTTAGAAAATAAAGATAAAAATAAAATAATAGAAGAGTTAAAAGAGTATCAAGCTATTATAAATCAACTTACAATTAAAATAGATATATTTAAATATGATGTATCTACACTTATGGCTGTTTCAGATAGTAAAAATGCATTAGAAGATACTTATATAGGTATTCATAGATTAAAAAAATCAAATGAAATATTTATAAAAGCAAATGGATTAGCAGAGGAAGTAAGAAATAAAGCAAAAGAAAATTTAAATATTATTCATATAATAAAAGATAGTATCAATAGTAATCAAATTATCTCTTATTATCAACCAATTATTGATAATAAAACAAAAGAGACTATCAAATATGAATCATTAGTTAGAATTGAATATAATGATAAAATTTATTTACCATATCAATTTTTAGATGTGGCAAAACAAAGTACTTATTATTATAAAATTACTGAAATAATGATAAAAAATGCCTTTGATGTGATTAAAAAATTTCAAAAAAATATAAGTGTGAATTTATCAGCAATAGATATAGAAAAAGATGAAATTAGAAATAAAATATATCTTTTATTAGAAGAATATAAAGAATATACTAAATATTTAACTTTTGAGATTTTAGAAGATGAAAATATTAAAAAAGAAAATATTTTAAAAGAGTTTTTTGATAAGGTTAGAAGTTATCAGGTTCAAATTGCGATAGATGATTTCGGAAGTGGATATTCAAATTTTATTAGAATTTCTCAGTTTCAACCAGATATTTTAAAAATAGATGGTAGTTTAATAAAAAATATTGTTACTGATAAATATGTATATACATTAGTAAAAATGATAGTAGATTTTGCTAAATCTAATAATATCCAAACTATCGCAGAATTTGTAGAAGATGAAAAAATTTATAATATTTTAAAAGAGTTAGGGATAGAGTATTCACAAGGATACTATTTTGCAAAACCACAAAGGATATTAGAATGAAAAAATATATCTTTTTAGTAGTAATAATGGCTTTGCTATTAGCTGGATGTAGTTTTAATGAAATAAATCCGAGACCACAAGATTATAATTTTTAATTGTTATTTACAACATAAAAAAAAGTAGGGTGTAATGTATCATAAAAAGGCTTTATTATAGCTTCTTGGTATAGAGTTTTTTGTATTACTTTTTGAATAATACCTACATTTACTCCTTCATAGAAAATTTTATCAAGCCCACTTGTAATTACTTTATCTCCTTTTTTGATTTGCTTATATTTAGGGATATATTTTATAATCATAATATCACCTCCAAATAATACTCCGGGGATTTTATTTTTTCCTATAAATACCGTATATGAAGTTTTAGGGTTATTATTTAGATAAGCAAGTGAAAAGTTTTTAATACTTTTGATTACAATTCCAGCAGCTTGATTGTTATAAATTAACCCTCTTGGAGTTGTTAAATTTTTTTCAGAATAATCTATATAAATAGAGGTAATATCTGGAAGTTTTGCATAAGAAATTGTTTGAGTAAATATAATGTTTGGATTTTTAATATATTTAAAGTTTTTTAATTTTTCACAATTATTTAGTTTAGGTTCTATTTTAGCTATGTAATTTTCATATTTTTTATTTTCTGCTTTTAATAGCTCAATTTGTTTAGCTTGATTAAAATGGATGCTTACACTATTTTTAATAAATGTAATATAATTTGTAATTTTTGTTTTAGTTTCATTAAATAAATAAAGAGTATTTGATTTAATCTCCTGTTGAAAATAAAAAAAAAGAACCAAAAAAATGGTTATTATAAAATATAAATATTTTTTATTCATTTAACTCAGATGAAAGAAGTTCTATATTGTCTAAACTTTTACCAGTCCCTCTTGCTACTGCAAGTAGAGGTTCTTCTGCTACATAAACGGGAAGTTTTACAAGTTCTCTTAGGTATTTGTCTAATCCTTTAAGAAGTGCTCCCCCACCGGTTAAAACAACACCATTTTCTACAATATCACCTGCTAAATCGGCTGGGGTATCTTCAAGTACTTGTTTTAAAGCTTCTCCGACTTCTTTTACTGGCTCTTTTAAAGCTTCACGAATATCTTCACTTGAAATTTCAATTGTATTTAAAAGCCCAGATATTCTGTCTTTTCCTTTTACAAGCATTTTTAAATCTTCATCAAGTTTTACAGCAGTTCCTATTTGAATTTTTATCTCTTCTGCTGTTCTCTCTCCAATTTGAAGAGAATAAGTTTTATTTATGTAATCAACTATTACTTTATCAAATTTATCTCCTGCAACTCTTATTGATTTAGATACTACAAGCCCTCCAAGTGAAATTACACCTATTTCAGTTGTTCCACCTCCAATATCTACTACTAAGTTTCCTTGTGGTTCTTGTGTAGCAAGTCCAGCACCAATAGCTGCAGCCATAGGCTCTTCAATAAGATATACTTCTCTAGCTCCTGCACTCATAGCAGATTCTTTTACTGCTTTTCTTTCAACTTGGGTTAGACCATAAGGCACACAAATAATTACTCTTGGTGAAATAAAAGTATTTCTATCATGTACTTTTTTGATAAAGTATTTTATCATCTCTTGTGTTACATCAAAATCAGCAATAACACCATCTTTCATAGGACGAATTGCAGTAATTCCTGCATGAGTTTTTCCTACCATATCTTTTGCTTCTTTTCCAACTGCAAGAACTTTTTTCTTTCCATTGTGAGTAGTTTTAAGAGCTACTACACTTGGTTCATTTATAGCAATACCTTTGCCTTTTATTGTAACGATTGTGTTTGCAGTCCCAAGGTCGATTGCTAAATCGTTTGAAAATAAACCAATGATTTTATCAAATAAATTAGCCATTACTATCCTTTATCTGTTTTATTAAAACTGGCTCTTTTTTTTCTAAAATTACATCTTTTGTAATAATTATTTCATAGCCTTTATATTCTGGTAAATTAAACATAATATCTACCATACTTTCTTCTAAAATAGCTCTTAATCCTCTTGCCCCTGTTTTTCTTTGAAGAGCAAGTTCAGCTATTGCATCAAGTGCTTCAGGTTCAAATGTTAATTTTACACCATCAATAGCAAAAAGTTTTTTGTATTGTTTAATTAGGGCATTTTTTGGTTCAGTTAAAATTTTTATTAAATCTTCTTTTGTAAGTTCTCTTTGAGTAGAAATTACTGGAAATCTTCCTATAAGTTCTGGAATTAAACCATATTTTACTAAATCATCAGGTTCAACTAATTCCAAAATATCATCTTTTGAAAGTTCTCCTTTTTTTTCACTACCAAAACCGATAACATTTCCTTTTAGTTTCTTTTTGATAATTTCTTCAAGTCCATCAAAAGCTCCACCTGCTATAAAAAGTATATTTGATGTATCTACTTGGATAAATTCTGCACCAGGATGTTTTCTTCCCCCATGAGGAGGCACATTTACGATAGTTCCCTCTACGATTTTAAGTAAAGCTTGTTGAACACCTTCACCACTTACATCTCTTGTAATACTTCTATTTTCTCCAAGTCTTGCAATTTTATCAATCTCATCAATAAAAATAATCCCTTTTTGAGCTCTATTTATATCAAAATCAGCAGCTTGAAGTAGTTTTAATACTACATTTTCTACATCTTCCCCTACATATCCAGCTTCTGTAAGACTTGTCGCATCTGCTATGGCCAAAGGAACATCTAAAAATTTAGCTAATGTTTGTGCTATTAAAGTTTTACCACTTCCTGTTGGCCCAATTACTAAAATATTAGATTTTTGAAGTTCTGTATCGTCATTTTCAACTTCATCTTGTTTAAAAAGTCTTTTATAATGGTTATAAACTGCTACTGAGATTATTTTTTTTGCTCTATCTTGACCAATTACATATTCATCAAGTTTTGCTTTTAACTCTTTTGGTGTTAAAAGTTTGAACTCGTGATGAGTTTCTTCATCTAATGCACCCATTACAATTTTATATGCACTAATTACACAATTTTGACAAATTTTTGCATTTTCACCTTCAAGTAGTGGATTTTCTTCTGTTTCAATCGCACCACAAAAATCACATTTTTCTATCATAAGCTATCCCTCTTTTTGAATTTATTACAAATTCACATAATTTTTTTACATATTCGTTATTTGTAGTATTTAAAATTTCATTTGCTATATCTTTTAGTGGTTTTCCACTTTCAAATAATTCTTTATAAGTTTTTTTAATTTCATCAATATCACTTCTATTTTCTAAATGTCTTCTAAGACCTGTAAGATTAAGTCCTCTTAATTTTGCACGATTTCCTTCAACCATACAAAATGGAGGAACATCTTGACTAACTGCACTAGCTCCTGCTACCATAGCAAGTGAGCCAATATGAACAAATTGATGAATAGGAGTCATACCTCCAACTACTGCACCGTCATCTATATGAACATGTCCAGCAAGTGTAGCAGCATTTGCAAATATACAATTATTTCCTATTACACAATCGTGTGCTATATGAACATATCCCATAAATAAGTTATGATTTCCGATTATAGTTTTTCCATTATCTTGAATAGTTCCTATATTTATAAGAGTAAATTCTCTTATTTTATTATTATCTCCAATAATTAACTCTGTATCTTCTCCATTGTATTTTAAATCTTGTGGAGCAGTTCCAACTGATGCATATGGAAAAATTTCATTGTTTTTACCGATAGTTGTTTTTCCTTCTATATTTGCATGATGATGAATTTTAGTATTATCACCAATTTTTACTTTACTACCAATATAAGCATATGCACCAATTTCTACATTTTTACCTATTATTGCTCCATCTTCGATTATTGCAGTTTTATGTATCATTATTTATCCATTATCATAGCTTTTAATTCAGCTTCGGCTACTAAATTACCATCTACATAAGCTTTACCATCTAATTGCCAAATTTTTCCTCTATGTTTAATTACATTTAATTTATATTCTAATTTATCACCAGGTCGGACAGGATTTCTAAATTTTGCTTTATCTATACTCATAAAATAAACTACTTTATCTTTTACTTCTTCTTCTGGAACTGATTGAAAAGCTAAAATTCCACCAGCTTGTGCTAGCCCTTCGATGATTAAAACACCTGGATAAATTGGATGGTCTGGAAAATGACCTTCAAATACAGGGTTTGTGATAGATATATTTAAATAAGCTTCTATACTTTCACCTTCTTTAATATCAGTAACTTTATCAACTAATAAAAATGGGTATCTATGTGGTAACATTTTTTGGATTTGCATTACATCAAACATTATAATCCTTTTTGTTTAAGTTTTTAATTATAATTTTATCATAATTTTTTTAAATTGTTATAAGGACTTCTTTATTATCAGGATAAACCTTGCTTTCAATTTCTACATCTATCCTTTTATCAAGAGGAATGTTTTCTAAAACTATAAGAGGTGTTAAGTTGTATTTTTCATTTAAGAGTAATTCTCTTATTTTGATTTCTTCATCTATTGTAGGAGGATTTTTGTAGATATCATATATATTTAAGTAGTTTTTATTTAAAAGTTTATTAAAAGTTTTTAGTGATATAAATTTTATTTGCATTCTATTTAAATGATAGATACCATTTTTTTCAAATTCTATTCTTCCTCCATTTTTTCTTTCAAGGTATGAGTAAAATAAAATATAACTTGGAATAGTCTCTTTTTTTACAGATACTTTTCCACTTAAAAGTCTATAATTTAAAAAGTTTTCTTTTATGATTTTATATTTTATTTTTTTATTATCATATTCATCTCTTTTATTATAAAATTCAAGTCTCTCTTCAATACTTGCTGGTAAAATTTGATTTGTAATAGGTGAATATAATTCATCTGGGCGATTTTCTCCTCTATCAGCTCTTTGTGGAATAAGTCCAAATATACATCCACAATAATCTTGTCTATAAACTTGGCTTTCTTTTGCCATCTCTTGTTGTGCTTGATGACCACCTTTTTTTGCATAATCTTTAATAATAAAATCAATATCATAAACTCTTTTTATCATTTTCCCTACATTTGAAAGTTGTTCTTTTGATTTCATTGGAGACATAAGTAGAGAAGTTGAAATTTTATTATGGCCAAGTTTTTTAGCTACTTTTGCTGTCTCTTCAAGTGAAACATCAAAACATATACTACATCTTATCCCTTTTTCAGGTTCGTTTTCATATCCACTTACTTTTTGTAGCCAATATTCATAATTATAATCACCCTCTATCATCTCTATTCCAAGGCGAGAACATATCCTTTTTGTGTCTTTCATTCTAAGTATATATTCATTGTAAGGTTGTATATTTGGGTCATAAAAAAATCCGATTATTTTTTCATTTGGGTAATCTTCTTGTAATTTTTTTAGAAAATATCCTGCATCAACAGCACAACATAAATGAATGAGCATTTTTTTCCTTTGAATAAAGTATGAAATAAAGCAAAAAGCTTAAAGCTTTTCAGCTTTTTAAGCATTAGGACAGGCTAATTCAACCATAATAGTAAATTTATCATCTTCTTTATTTACATAAAATCTATGTTTTTTACAAAATTCAGCATTCATTTTATTAGCTAATTCAAGTGCTTCATATTC
>Ga0256837_1002197_pt1 | contig 12396 bp, 14 predicted proteins | sample 4562384metaG_FD_185976 | JGI IMG/M metagenome (GOLD analysis project Ga0256837, IMG submission 185976) | Hydrothermal vent microbial communities from Guaymas Basin, Mexico - 4561-384 | ecosystem: Environmental > Aquatic > Marine > Hydrothermal vents | place: Mexico: Guaymas Basin | collected... | reverse complement strand
CAAATAATGAAACAAACATATAGAAATAGAAGAAAAAGATATAATTTAAGAGTAAATCTTATTTGTGGATTAATTAATTTTGATAGAGGTATGAATTGTTGAAATATTGAGTTTTGCAAGAAGTCTACTTATATAATCACTCATTTTTATAGCCTTTATTTTACAAGGTGTACTTTATGGTGTACCATAAGGTGTACTTTTTTGTAGTTAATTATATATTATTGTAGCTATTTGTATATTAAAAAAGACTGATAGATAGGTGTTTATAGAGGTTATATAGGTATTTATAGCTATTTATAAGTAGCTTTTTCCCACTCAATATAATTATGCCAAATCCCACCTTTTGCAGGTACAATGTTTTTAACTCTTTTATTAACAGTTGTTATATCATTTGGAATATATAAAAAAAGATAGGGATTATCATTTACTATAATTTGGAACATTTTTTGCCAAATTTTTGAGAGTTCTTTTCTCTCTATTATAGTTTGTGATAACTCTATCATCTTATCTATTTGAGGATTGTTATAACCTATAAGATTAAAACCACCCTGTTTATCGTTATCACTATGCCAAAACATATAGGGGTCTGGTGTGGGAGAAAGTCCCCAACCTAACAAAACAGTATCAAAGTTATGAGGAAAAACTACCATATTTAAAAATGCTTGCCACTCCATCACTCTTAATGTCACTATTACACCAGCTTTTTTTAACTGATGTTGTAAAATTTGTATAGCATAGGGTCTAATCGCATTTGAATTTGATGTTGTTATCTCAAATCTAAATGGATTTTTTTCATCATAACCAGCTTCTGCTAATAATTTTTTTGCTTTTTTTATATTTTGAGATACTGTTTTAACATTTTTGTTGAATGCTATTGTATCTGGTAAAAAAGGACCTGTGCAAACTTTAGCATGTTTAAAAAAAAGTATATCTATTAACTCTTTTCTATCTATCGCTAAAGATAGTGCTTCTCTTACTTTTGGGTTTTTAAACTTATCTCTTTTAAGATTAAAACCTAAATAGGTGTAGGAACGACTTGTTTTTTCATATATATTGAAGTTATCAAAAAACTTTTTATTTAGTTTTCGCTCATAAGCGATAGGCTCAACACTTCCGACATCTAAAGCCCCCGATTTTAACATCAAAAATCTTGTAACACTATCTGCTATGACATGAAAAGAGATTCTATCTATTTTTGCTTTTCCTTCAAAATAGTTATCATAAGCTGTTAATATAATATTTTTAGAGTATTCTAATTGATGAAGTTTATAAGCTCCTGTACCTATTGGGTTGGTATTAAAACTAGAGTTCATAAGATTTTTTTCATCTTTTAGTATATGATAAGGAATTATACCCATCATCCAAGTTTCAATAGATTTAAAATAGGGTTGTTTATAGATAACTTTTAAAGTAAATTTATCTATTATCTCGACACTTTTCACAAAACGAAAACTAGCACTATATGGAGATACTATCTGCGGAGATATAAGTGTTTCATAAGTAAATACTACATCTTTCGCACTAAAAATAGTTCCATCATGCCAAGTCACATCTTTTCGAAGTTTAAAAATAAGAGTAGTATTATTCTCAAAATAGAAACTTTGAGCTAAATCTCCTATTATCTCTTTAGCATCTTTATCATATTTAACTAGACCATTAAAAATATATCCAGCTATCTCAGAAGATGCAGAATCTGTTGCTAAAAGAGGATTTAATCTTGATGGATTAGATGATGTAGCTAAATGGAGTGTTGATGCAACAAGATGAAAATATAAAACTATAATAAGAGTAAAAAATTTCATCTATAAATTTAAACCTTTGCCATTTACTGTAAGTTTTTCATCTTTTAGTTTAATATTAAAAAAATAATCATCTCCAACATTTTGAGCATAAAATTGAACTAGATAGATTAATGGAAAAGATTTTTGTATCTCTTTAAAAATTTTCTTTGAGATTTGAAGATTTGTATCTGTTAAAAAGTTTTTTCTAAAAAGTAGGTTAGAACTGAGTTTTAAAGCACCTAGATTTTTATTATTTATAACTGTATTTTTAAAAGAGAGATTATTTATAGATATTTTTCTGCTATTAGAAAGTAATTCTAAAAGTGCTGTTCTAATCTCATTAGGATTTTCTTGAACTCTTTTTTGAAAATTGATAAAAACTTTTTTATCGAGTTCATTGAAAGTAGTAGAATAATTAAAATCTTCAAATTGGACTTTTTTTCTATCGCTATTTAGATAAAGATTATGGCAAGATATTTCAGTTGTTATCTCTTTTTTATCTTCTTTATTATGAGTAATAGAGGAGATGAAATCTTGAATATCTAAAGAAACTATCTGAGATTTTTTTATAATTTTTAAAGAAAATTGTTCCATGTTTGAGTTAAAAGTATTAGGATTATTTAGTTTTCCTTTTCCATTAAATGTAGAGTTTAAAACTGATAATGATATTTTTGTTGCATCTTTAAGAGTGTAAATCTGTTTTATATCTTTGAAATAACCATTGAAATTTTGAGTAATGATATTATAATCTATATGAACCAATAAAGTTTTATCTTCTATCTGTTTTTGTCCAAAAGAGATAGGATATATCTCTACTGAAACCATCTTGTTAAAGAGTAGATTACTATATCTTATATCTGCATCTATTAAAATCTCTTGATTAGATTCTCTATATAAAAATTGATACTCTTTTTGAGTTGAAAAATAGGAAAACTTTGTATTTGATTTTTTTACTATAAGATTTTGAGATGATATATCAGATATTTTTTTTTCTAAAACTCTCTCTATAATATTATTTCCAATAAAGGGAGAGATAACTAAAAATAGTATAAAAATAGAGATAGCTAAGTATATTTTTTTCATTTGTTTATTGCCTTTTTTTAAGTACACTTTAATTATATTATATCCATAATTAAAGTACAATTATCGAAAATTAAGAGATAAGGTGTGACAATATGAGATATATAGCGATAGATTTAGGTTTAAAGAGAATAGGATTAGCATACTCTGCCCATAAAGATATAGTAACACCACTTCCAGCAGTTATAAGAAAAAATCGAAATCAAGCTTCAACTGAAGTAAAAAAAGTGATAGAGGAGTGGGAGGCTGATAAAGTTGTTATCGGTATTCCATTAGGGGGAACTAGTGAAGATGAGATGAGAAGACGTATCGCACATTTTATGAACTTAGTAGATTTTCAAGGGGAAGTTATCTATCAAGATGAAGCTGGAACCTCTCTTGAAGCTGAAAATCTAATGAAAGGGGAGATAAAATATATTCGCGATGGACGAATAGATTCTATCTCTGCTAAAATTATTTTAGAACGATACTTAGTTTCTATAAAACATCAAAAAATTTAGCAGCTTTTATCTCATCATCTTCTAAAAACTCTTCGATAAAATCTTCATCATTGGCGATTTTATCTTTGACATGGTTTTGACAATACTCAAAAAGAACTTTTTTAGCTTCTTCATTATCTTCTATAAATCCAAGACCACTAAACTGGTAAGGTTCCTCTTGTTCTATACAAAGAACTGTTCCTTTACATTTACTCTCTAAAACATCAACTAAATCTCGATAATCAGCATTGAAATCAGTAGCATACCAACCTATATCTTCCAACTTTTTATTTGAAAATTCAGCCACACCATCTGCCGTCGTATCATCATAAGAAGCATTGGGTATATTTAATCCTATAAGTTCTTGCCAATTTGAAAATGCTTTAATAAGAACTCTTTCTCCATCTTCAACTATCTGATAATTTTTACCAAAAACATCACTTAAAGCAAATGTTTTTTGAGGTGTCATCGCATTTACAGGTGCTGGAGTATGTTTACCTCTAAATATAAAAATATCACTTGATAAGTATGGTTCATATCTAATTTCACCGTTAATTGTTACACGGAACTCTTTTGTTGTATTAATAGCATTTATAAGTTCCGATTTTTGAGCAATAATTATTTCATTAAACAGATTAAATTTTTTCATTTGATACCTTTAGTATTTTTTCGTATTATACATTGTGAGAGATTAAATGAGATTATTAAATTTGTAGATGTTGAAGAATATAGGTTTATTTAAGGATGTTTTTTAGTTATTGAATAATAAAGTTTGAATAAAAAGGTACATATTAAAAATAGTACCTTTTAAAAGATAGTTATTTATATCGCTTCAGTATCTGTTTCACCAGTTCTGATACGGATAATTTGTTCAATATCACTTACAAATATCTTACCATCACCAATTTTACCAGTACGTGCAGCTTCTACAATAGCATTTGTAACCTGTTCTACTTTATCACCATCAATTATCATTTCCATCTTAATTTTTGGTAAAAAATCTACAACATATTCAGCACCACGGTAAAGTTCACTATGACCTTTTTGACGACCATAACCTTTTACTTCACTTACAGTCATACCCTCTATACCAATTTCAGCTAAGGCATCTTTAACATCTTCAAGTTTAAAAGGTTTAATAATTGCTTCTATTCTTTTCATCTTTATTCTCCTGTGAAGGGGAAATAACTCCCCTTATTGTTTATTTTTAAAATTGTAACCATTTTTATGGTTTAAATCAAATAAAATTTTTAAAGGTTAAGACCTTTCTCACCATGAACTGCTTCATCAAGACCACGAGCTTCAGTCTCTTCATCAACACGACCACCACCAGTAAGAGCAGATGCTATAAAGAAAACAATAGCAGTTACAACACCAGAATATACAATAGTTAATCCAATAGCAGAGAATTGAGCGATAAGTTGACTAACCATATCATAATCATCAGCCATAGCATAGTCAGCTATAAAAATTGCAGTTGCAATAGAACCCCAAATACCAACAAGACCATGAACCCAAAAAGCATCTAAACTATCATCAACTTTAAAGAAGTTTTTGATTTTAGAAACACCATAAAAACCTAAAGCACCACCAACAAGACCGATAATAATAGCACCCTCAACACCAGCTGAACCAGAAGCAGGAGTAATAGCAACAGCACCAGAAGCACCACCAACTAAAGTAGCTTTTTTATATACTAACCATTCAACTAAAATCCAACCGATAACACCAAGAGATGCAGCAACATTTGTTACAAGGAAAGCAGAAGCAGCAGTACCATCAGCAGCAACTTCAGAACCAGCATTAAAACCGAACCAACCGAACCATAATAGAGCAGCACCAAGTGTTACTAATATAGGTGAAAATGGTTTCATAGCTGATTTACCATAATCTTTTCTACGACCTAACATCATAGCTACAACAAAACCAGCAACACCAGCATTGATATGAACAACAGTACCACCAGCAAAATCCATCTCACCAAAGTTTAGTGTTTCACCACCACCCCATGCCCAGTGAGTTACAGGCGCATACACAACAACTACCCATAAAGCAGCAAAGATTAAGAATGTAGAAAATTTAACTCTTTCTATCATTGAACCAGATGCAATAGCAACAGCGATAGCAGCAAATGTTCCTTGAAATGCAACAAAAAGAAGTTCTGGAATCGTACCAGTTAAACTTTCATTTGTAATTCCTGAAAGTAAAACCTTTCCAGTACCGATAAAATCACCATCACCAAAAGCGATAGAGTAACCAATAACAACCCATACAAGAGTACCAACAGCATAAGCACCTAAACTCATACCAATAGTATTTAGTACATTTTTAGAACGTGTAAGTCCTCCGTAAAATAGTGCAAGACCAGCAGGTGTCATTAACATAACAAATGCAGTTGCAACTAACATCCAAGCAGTATCACCACCATTTAATGTATCTTCAGCAAATGCAAACATTGGCAATGCTAGAAGAGCAATGAAAAATCTATTCATTTTTATATCCTTTAAAAAAATTTAATTATCCAAATTATATAGGAGAAAGAGGAGATAGTCTCTTTATCTGTGATTAAAAAATAACCAGTAAATTGAAAAGAGTGTATACTTTCAAAAATAAAAATTATTTAATAGAGGATATATTTATATGAAATTTAGTGGAAAAAATGTTTTAGTAACAGGTTCAAGTCGTGGTATAGGTGCAGAGATAGCGAAAACATTAGCTGGATTTGGTTTAAAAGTGTGGGTTCATTATAGAAGTGGTGCAGTTGAAGCTGATGCTATTAAAGATGCTATTGAAGCTGAGGGTGGTAGTGCTGCTGTTATCGGTTTTGATGTAAGTGATGAAAAAGCATTTGTAGATGCTATTAAAACTATTGTAGATAGTGATGGTGAACTGTCATATCTTGTAAATAATGCTGGTATTACAAATGATAAACTTGCACTTCGTATGAAAACAGTTGATTTTATGAGTGTGATTAATGCTAATCTTACAGCAACATTTGTTGGTTCAAGAGAAGCTATGAAAGCGATGAGAAAGAAAAAATTTGGTGCAGTTGTAAATATCTCTTCTATTATAGGTGAAACTGGAAATGCTGGACAGGTAAATTATGCTGCAAGTAAAGGTGGTGTAAACGCTATGACAAAAAGTTTCGCACAAGAATCAGCTACAAGTGGTATCCGTTTCAATACTGTAACACCAGGGTTTATCGCTACCGAAATGACAACAGTTTTAAGTGATGATATTAAAGATGGTATAAATGCAAAAATTCCTATGAAGCGTATGGGTGAAGCAAAAGAGGTTGCAAGTGCGACAGCATTTTTACTTTCAGATTATGCAAGTTATATTACAGGTGAAACTTTAAAAGTAAATGGTGGGATGAATATGGCATAGTTAAAGGCTTTTTTTAAGATAAAATAGTTATAATAATGCGATTAAATTAAAAAAACAGGAGCTATAGATGGCACTTATAGATGATATTAAAGAAGTAGTAGTTGAGCAACTAAGCGTTAGCGCTGATGAAGTTAAAGATGATGCAAAATTCGTTGAAGATTTAGGTGCTGATAGCCTTGATGTTGTTGAATTAGTTATGGCTTTAGAGGAAAAATTCGATATTGAAATTCCTGATGATGAAGCTGAAAAAATTCAAACTGTTGCTGATGTAGTAGCATATGTTGAGAGCAAATAGTCTTTTTTTTAATTGAAGACAACTTACTGAGGGTTAACCTCAGTAAAATATTTTTAATAGTTAATATTTTTAATTTTTAAAAGTATTTTATATATAATTGTAATGGAGAGTATTAAATGAGAAGAGTAGTAGTAACTGGACTAGGTATGATAAACTCAGTTGGAAATGATAAAGAAACAGCTTTTAAAGCTATCTGTGATGGTGAGTGTGGAATAGATACTATTACAATTTTTGACCCTGAAAATTTTAGTGTAAAAATTGCTGGTGAGGTGAAAGATTTTGACCCATCTACTGTTATGGCTCCTAAAGAGGTTAAAAAAGCAGATAGATTTATTCATTTAGGTTTAAAAGCAGCAAAAGAAGCTATGGAAGATGCAAATTTTTCTGAAGATACAGATATGGAAAGATTTGGTATCAGTGCTGGTTCTGGTATCGGTGGATTACCATCTATTGAAAAGAATTCTGTAATTTTAAAAGAGAGAGGTCCTCGTAGAATCTCTCCTTTCTTTATTCCAGGTGCATTAGTAAATATGCTAGGTGGATTTGTTTCTATTGAACATGGAACAAAAGGTCCAAATCTTTCAAGTGTAACAGCATGTGCTGCTGGTACTCATGCTGTAAGTGAAGCTGCAAAAACTATTATGTGTAATGGTGCAGATAAGATGTTAGTAGTTTCTGCTGAATCAGCTATTACAGGTGTTGGAATTGGTGGTTTTGCTGCTATGAAAGCACTCTCTACTAGAAATGATGACCCAAAAACCTCTTCTCGTCCATTTGATAAAGATAGAGATGGTTTTGTGATGGGTGAGGGTGCTGCTTCTCTTATATTAGAAGAGTATGAAAGTGCAGTTGCTCGTGGTGCAAAAATTTATGGTGAGTTGATAGGTTTTGGTGAAAGTGGTGATGCAAACCATATTACAACACCATCACTTGATGGACCAGCTCGTGCTATGAAAGCTGCATATAAGATGGCAAATGAACCAAAAGTTGATTATGTAAATGCACACGGTACATCAACACCAATCAATGATAAAAATGAAACTTTAGCAGTGAAAGATCTGTTAGGTGGTAAAGAAAACTGTCCTCCAATGAGTTCTATTAAGGGTCAAATTGGTCACTGTTTAGGTGCTGCTGGTGGTATTGAGGCTGTAACTTGTTTAATGGCTATGAGAGATGGAATAATTCCTCCAACTATCAATTATACAACTCAAGATGAAAACTGTGATTTAGATTATGTAACTGAGGGTGCTAGAAAAGCTGATTTGAATGTAGTTATGAGTAACTCATTTGGTTTTGGTGGAACAAACGGTGTTCTGATTTTCAAAAAAATCTAACAACTGAAAGGATATAACTTGGCTATATACTTAGACTTTGAAAAAAAGATTAAATCGACACAAGAAGAGATAATATCTGCTCAAGTGCGTCATGATGAAGATACTGTTGAGTTTTTAAAAACAAGATTAGATAAAGAGGTTGCAAAAATTTATGGCAAACTCTCTGATTTTCAAAAACTTCAGTTAGCTCGTCATATAGATAGACCCTATGCTCTTGATTATATAAACTTAATTATGAGAGATAAATATGAGATTCATGGAGATAGACATTTTCGTGATGACCATGCTATTGTTTGTTATATGGGTTATATCGGTGATGAAAAAGTTATGGTTATTGGTGAACAAAAGGGTCGTGGTACTAAAAATAAACTAAAACGTAATTTTGGTATGCCTCATCCAGAGGGTTATCGAAAAGCTCTTCGTGCAGCTAAAATGGCTGAAAAATTTAATATACCAGTGCTTATGCTTATAGACACACCGGGTGCATATCCTGGGATTGGTGCTGAAGAGAGAAATCAAAGTGAAGCGATAGCTCGAAACCTATTGGAATTAGCAGAACTTGATACTCCGACTGTATCTATCGTTATAGGTGAGGGTGGTTCTGGTGGTGCATTAGCTATCGGTGTTGCTGATAAATTTGCTATGATGAGATATTCTGTATTTAGTGTTATCTCTCCAGAGGGATGTTCAGCAATTTTATGGAATGATCCTAAAAAAGCTGAAGCAGCTACAAATGCGATGAAAATTACAAGTGGTGACCTTTTAGAGTTAAAACTAATAGATGATGTTCTTGATGAACCACTTATTGGAGCACATAGAGATAGAGATGGTGCTGCTGTTGCGATAGCTGATTATTTCTTAGCTGAATTAAAGAAACTTCGCGCAATGAGTTCTGAAGAGAGAATGAGTGCTAGATATGAACGTTTAGTAAGTCCTGGTGAATTTAAAGAGGTGGAGATAGAGATAAAAGAGTAGTTTTACTCTTTTATCTCTTCTACTTCTATTTTTTCCTCTTCCTCTTTTTTCAAAGGGTCGAACTTAGGTCGTTTTAATCTAGGTGCATTTTTTGAAAATTTAATTAGATCTTCTACATTATTGAGATGTTCATTACAATTTTTTAGTGATAATTTAAAAAGTCCAAAAGTTGTCAGTACATCACTCATCGCTCTATGATGTTGTGCATTTGGATTAAGTGAATAGAGCTCATTGAGATAAAAAAGAGCATATCTAAATGAGATAACAGTTCTTTCTGCAAGTGCTAATGAGCATAAACTTCTATTTAACAGTGGTTCAAGTCCATACATCTCAAAAGAACCAGATATAAAATTATAATCAAACTTTACATCATGAGCTACAAATATAGCATCACCTAAAAAAAGTTTAAATTTATAGAGTACATCTTTAAGTTGTGGAGCATCTTGTGTATCTTCAACTGAAATACCTGTAATAGCTGTAATATGCTTATTGATAACATCACATTTTACTAATGTATCAAATTTATCAATAATTTTACCATCTCTTACTTTAATAGCTGAAAGTTCTATAATCTGATGTCTATCAAGATGGGAGCCATTTGTTTCAATATCTACTATACAAAACTCAGCATCTTTTATTTTTATAAATTTTGTATCAAAGAAAAAATAGCCCTGTTTTTTTAAGATATTTAAACCTTGCGCTCTCCATAGTTCAAGAGATAGGTCTAGTCCTTCATTTAATTGGGAACGAATAGCAGGAAGAGAGAGACCATTTGAACCTAAACGAGAGATACTTTTTGCATCTAAAGGAAACTCTTTATTTAGCATTTTTTATAAACTCTTTTACTTTTTGAGCATCTTTAATCCCTTTCGATAGCTCCACTCCACTACTAACATCAACACCAAAAAAGTTATATGATTTTAGAGATGATACATTAGCATCATCTAGTCCACCAGCTAAAATAATTTTAGAGCAATCAACATCTTTAAACCATTCAATATTTATCCGTTTACCAGCTCCACCATAGGCTTTACAGTAAGCATCGACAAGTCTATATTCATCAGAATATTTTAAAATATCCTCTTTTGAACTTGCACGTATAACTTTTATGTGAGGGATTGTGAGTTTTTTATAAAGTGTATCATCTGCCTCAAAATGGAGTTGTGCTAGTGTTGCACCCATGGTATGACAACTATTATTAATTGTTTGTGCATCAACATTTACAAAAAGAGCTACTTTTTCAATAAAAGGAGGAAGCTTATCTATAATTGTTTTTGCATCTTTCATTGAGATATATCTAGGAGACTTTTCATAGAGTACAAATCCAAGAGCATCTGCTCCTGCATCTATTGCTATCATCGCATCTTTATAGGATGTTATTCCACAAATCTTAGTTCGCATTAGATTTGTAAACTTTTGATAGCATCTGCTCTATTTTCTTGTTTAAACACATAACTTCCAGCAACAACAACATCAACACCAGCATCTTTTAGAGTTTGAATATTTTTATCATTTACACCACCATCTACTTCTATAAGACAGTTAGGATTTATTTTATTTCTCATATCATTAAGTTTTTTAGCTTTTTGAACAACAGAATCTATAAAAACTTGACCACCAAATCCAGGATTTACACTCATAAGTAAAACCATATCTAAGTCAGCTAGAAGATATTCAATAGACTCTGGGGGAGTATGAGGATTTAAAACGATAGCTGGTTTTATACCTAAAGAGCGAATCTTTTGGATAAGACGGTGAGGATGTTTCTCCTCCTCTATATGAAAAGAGATATATTCAGGTTTTAAAGGAGCAAAAAGCTCTACAAAAAAAGTGTTATTTTCAACCATAAGATGAATATCTAAAGGTTTTGTAGCAGAGGAAGCGATAGCTGAAACTACAACAGGCCCTATCGTTAAGTTTGGAACAAAGTGACCATCCATAACATCTACATGAACAAAATCACATCCACCATCACAAATCTCTTCAACATCTCGCTGTAAATTGCCAAAATCAGCAGATAAAACACTTGGAGCTACTTTCATAAAAAACCTTTATATTATTTTTGAAAGTATACTCATTGGAGGCTTTTATCTTGTTAAGAAAAAAAGAAACTTATCGTTATCAAATGCTAAATCTACTTGAACACCTTTTTTATTATCTACAATTTCAAGTAAGTCGTTTAGATTAGAGTATGTTCTAGGAAGAGTAATATTTATATTGATACTGTGTGTAGCTAGGAGCATCTTAATTTTACCAGCTACAATATTTACAAGTTCGGCTAAGGTATCAAGTATCATATAAATATCATCAGTCTCCTCTCCTAAAAGAAGTTCACATGCTTTTTTTGCTATTTCACGAGGAAAAATAAATATAACTATACCATCTATATCTCCATAAAAACCGATAGAACTTGCTATCTTTCCATCGTGTGAATCGATGAGTAGAGCATTAACATTAACCGCTTCTTTTATAGCTTTTGCATTTGTCATCATCTCAATAGTTGAAACTGTTGCATCTATAAAATTTGGAAGCTCTTTAATAATTTTTTTGTTAATTGTTTTTCTATTTTTTATACTAATACTATCTGTTTGTGAGAGTTCTTTTAAAAGTTCTTTATTTTGGAGTATATCATCCATATTATCATAAAAGAGAAGACCTGCATCCTCTAATGTCTCTTTAAAGGCTTTTGGTATTTTACTAAAAGTTAATCCAACAAAACAGAGAGTAGCATTATACTCAGCACTAAAAGAGGAAAGTTTTGAGAAAAAAGTGAGAGCATGTATATTCATAGCAGTAACTTTGTAAGCATCAAATATAAAAAGTCTAAAACCAATATTTAAAGAGTTTTTATGATATTGAATATTAAAAGTAGTTCCTAAGTTTGAATCTAAAAAAGAGGAGATAGTATAGATAATAGCATTTCCACTTACTCTTGTACTAATACCAATCCCTATTAAAATATAAAAGATTTAGCCTGATTAAGAATCCAATCATATCCACAAAGTTTTTGAGTTTTTTCAGTATCATTCATCCATTTTACAACTTCTTCTTCAATAATATCTTCT
>Ga0256837_1002195_pt1 | contig 12406 bp, 13 predicted proteins | sample 4562384metaG_FD_185976 | JGI IMG/M metagenome (GOLD analysis project Ga0256837, IMG submission 185976) | Hydrothermal vent microbial communities from Guaymas Basin, Mexico - 4561-384 | ecosystem: Environmental > Aquatic > Marine > Hydrothermal vents | place: Mexico: Guaymas Basin | collected... | reverse complement strand
GGATATTAGTGGTTTTGCAATGTTTATGCTTATAGTTGTAACTAGTGGTATAGCAATAGGTGGTATAGCATTTGCAGTTCTTAAGTTTAATAAAAATGGAACATATTTTAGTGGTAAATTTAAAGATCATATTTGTTATAAAGTTTTAGCAAATCAATATTATTTACCAAAAATTATTGATGAAGTTATCTTAAAACCATATTTAGCATTATCTAAATTTAGTTGGAAAGAGATGGATATGAAAGTTGTAGATGCAACAGTAGATGGTATAGCAAATACTATATACAATAAAGGTGAAGATAGTAGAGCTATCCAATCTGGAAATCTATCAAAAGCATTACAATGGATGGGTATAGGTTTAGTAGTATTACTAATTTTAGTTGTTACATTTGGTAGCTTAAAATAAGAAAGGAAAAGTATGGAACATCTTTTATCAATTTTAATATTTTTTCCAGCGTTTGCAGCTGCTATTGCTTTTGTAGTAGATAAAGAGGCAATACGAATATATGGGATTACAGTTACAGCAATAGAGTTTTTACTTTCTTGCTTTTTATGGGCTAGTTTTGATTCAAATGTAGCTGGTATGCAGTTTAGTGAGTATATACCTTTGATATCTCAATATGGTATAGCTTATAGTTTAGGAATAGATGGAATATCATTATTTTTAATTATAATGACAACATTTATGACTATGATATCTTTAATAGGACTTAGTGAAAAAAGAGATCTAAAAAATCTTATTATTACAGTTTTATTTTTAGAGATGACAATGGTTGGAGTGTTTTTAGCACTTGATGCTATAGTGTTTTATGTTTTTTGGGAATTATCACTTGTACCTATGCTTTATATTATTGGTGCTTGGGGTGGAAAGCTTCGAATTTATGCTTCTATTAAATTCTTTTTATATACATTTACAGGATCATTAGTTATGCTTGTGGGTATGTTGTATTTAGCATATATTTACAACCAAGCAACAGGAGTATGGAGCTTTAATATCTTAGATTGGAATGCTTTAATGTTACCTTATGATATGCAGATGATGCTTTTTGTAGCATTTTTCTTAGGATTTGCTATAAAAGTACCAATGGTACCATTTCATACATGGTTGCCTTATGCACATGGTCAAGCACCAACAATTGGTTCTGTAATTCTAGCAGCAGTATTATTAAAAATGGGAACTTATGGATTTATTAGATTTTCTCTTCCATTATTTCCAGATGCATCTGTTGCTATGATGATACCTATGGCTATCTTAGCAATCATAGCTATAATTTATACAGCTATGGTAGCATATGCTCAAGAGGATATGAAGCAGGTTATTGCTTATTCATCAGTATCACATATGGGTGTTATAATTCTTGGAATTTTTGCTATAAATGTAGAGGGTATTGGAGGATCAATCTTTCTTATGATATCTCATGGTATAGTTTCAGGGGCTTTATTTATGTTAGTTGGAGTTATTTATGATAGACGACATACTAAGATGATGAGTGAGTTTGGTGGATTAGCAAGTGTTATGCCAAAATATGCAACTATATTTGGTATTATGCTTATGGCATCTGTTGGACTTCCACTTACTATTGGTTTTGTTGGTGAGTTTTTAAGTTTACTTGGATTCTTTGCAGTATCTCCGATATTAACAGGAGTTGCAGGAACTACTATTATCTTAGGTGCAGTTTATATGCTAGTTCTTTATAAAAAATCATTTTTTGGACCAATTACAAATCCAATTAATGAAAAATTAAAAGATCTAAATGGTAGAGAATTAACTGCACTTATTCCACTTGTTATGTTAGTTGTGTATTTAGGACTTTTTCCAAATACTATATTAAAACCAGTTGATACATCTGTAAAACAACTTGTACAAGTTATGTATTTAAAATCAACTTTACCACAAACTAAAGCAAAAATTGCTTCAGTTAATACAATAGGGGAGATAAAATAATGATATCACCAATTAATATAGATATGGCAAGTTTAAACTTGCCAACTCTTGCTCCAATGTTAAGTGCTATTTTTGGAGCATTAGTAATCTTATGTATAGATTTAGCAAAAAAAGATCTACATAAATCTTTTTATGTTATGTTGACAATCTTATTTTTAATGATAGATTTAGGTGCAACACTAGGGTATAATGGAGTATCTACTAGAGGTTTTTTTGATCTTATGTTACTAGATGGTATATCTATACTATCTCAAGTTATTATTGTAGTTGCATCTGCATTGTTTATATTACTTGCTCTTTCTCAACAAAGATTTCATGAATATAGATATGCTGAGTATTTCTCTCTATTTTTATTTATGATAGCAGGTTTTCAATTTATGGTTGCAACTGATAGTTTAATACTTATTTTTGTAGGACTTGAAACTGCTTCTATGGCTTTATATGTACTTATTGCTATGCATAATAGAGATAGATCAACAGAAGCAGCTATAAAATATTTTACTATGGGAGCAATGGCAGCTGGAATGTTTGCTTTTGCATCTATGATATTATATGCAATTACAGGAAGCGTAGAGCTTGGACAAATTAGTCAAGTATTGGTTTCAACAAATTTTGACAACTACCCTATGTTACTTGTAGCAGTAGTATTTATGTTGGCATCTATGGGATTTAAATTATCTTTAGTACCATTTCATACTTGGGCACCTGATGTTTATATGGGAAGTAGTGCTGCAATGGCTGGGTATATCTCAATTGTACCAAAAATAGCTATGTTTGTAGTTGCACTTAGATTTTTTGCTATATTTACAAGTGTTGATAATCAGTTTGTTCATATGATATTATATATTGTAGTTGTTATTACTATGACTTTACCAAATATTATAGCATTAGTACAAACAGATATAAAAAGAATGCTTGCATACTCTTCAGTTTCACATGCTGGTTTTGCTATGGGTGCAATACTTGTAGGGACTACTCAAGCTACTGAAAGTTTATTTATGTATTGGATATTATTTTTATTTACTAACCTTGGATCATTTTCAATGTTATGGATAAATAGAACAAAAAATAAACATGGATTTCAGTCAGATCATCCTTTTGAAAAATTTTCAGGGTTGGTAAAAATATCTCCTATGACAGCTTCTATTTTTGCACTATTTTTACTAAGTCTTGCAGGTGTTCCACCATTTAGTTTGTTTTGGGGTAAAATGTTTTTACTTAGTGCAACTGTAAATGCAGGTTATGTAGTACTTGCTCTTATTATGGCACTAAACTCTGCAATAGCAGCTTATTATTACTTAAAGCTTATTGTTTATATGTTTTTAAAAGAACCTGCAAATGATGATAGAATAGAATATATGGGTAATGCAAACAATGCGCTACGAACAGTAGTTGGTTTAGCAGCTCTTGCTACAATTACATCTGTTTTATATATAGATCCTCTTCTTGAGATGATATCAACTTATGTAAAAATGAGTGGTTTTTAATATTATAAATATTTTAATATTAAAGAAGTAAAAAGAGGCTAGATTTTCTAGCCTTTTTTTTATTAAAATTTAAAAAAATATGGCAATATTATTAATATACTTAGTATTACATTTAAAGCTATAAAACTTTTTTTATAAAATATACTAAAAAAACTAATCCCTAAATAAATTATTAAAAACCATAGAGGTGTTTGTATTTGAATTATTTCAAAATTGTAGTGTAAAAGATTATTTAATATATTATCAAAAAAATATCCATATCCCATGATATGTAATCCTAAAGCTATAGGATAAAAAAGTATAAAGAGCATACTAATGATAGGTGAGAGTAGTTGTATAGTTGTGAAATTATAAAAAAAGTAATGCACTATAGGACTCATAGCTAAAAATATCCAAAAATTAAATAAGATAAAACTAATAATTTTAGGTAAGTGTTTAAAATATTTTATATATAAAAATATATAAAACACCCCTGCAACACTTAACCATAAAGATAATGAAAATACTAAAGGTGGATCAAAAGCTAATAGTACAGATACAATTATTGCTAAAGTTTCAAAGCTGATTAAAGATATACCACTTCGTAAAAGTATAATTCCAAATAAAAACATTACATAAGCCCTTAAAAATGAAGCAGGGGTACCTATAAGACTTAAATATCCATATAATATTATACTAGATACAACTAGTATATCAAATCGTTTATTTCTATATGGGAGATATTTTTGATGTAATGTGGAATAAAGAAGATTTAATATAAAATATACAATACCCAAGATTAATCCTAAATGAAAACCAGATAATGCAAAAAGATGTGATACACCAAAATTAGAAAATATTTGTTTTAAACTTTTAGGATTATTTGTTGATAAAAATAAAGCTGTGTATATGGAAGATATTGTTTTATTTTTATGTTGATTTACTATAAAATAGTATAGTTTAGATTTAAGATTATCTTTTTTAGGATATATATACAATGATATATTTTTTGCATAAAAACCTTTTAGGTATTCTAAAAAAGTTGTATGAGAACTATCTAAAAGTATATCTATTTTAGAAAATTTTTCTATTTTTATATCTTTATTTATAGGTGTAAAAGCTGTAAAATTGCTATTTTTTAGTTTTATAATAGTAAAGTCTTTTTTTAAATAACTATTTAGTACTGTACAATTAGTTTGAAAAATCTCATTTTTTATAAACTCTTTATAGTGTAAATATTTTATAAAAATATTAATTAAAAAAATACAAAATAATAGAAAAAAGAAAATATAACGCTGATTTTTTGTAGAAAAAAGCGCTATATGGTTCATAACTATGTTAGAGATGATGTTTGATATAAGTTCATTAAACCATCATAAAAATCTTCACTTTTAAACTCATCTATAACACCAGATGAAGTTGAAAGATTTTGATGAATTTTTTTTAACATTTGTTTTCTTTGTGGGTATAATGAACTTAATATTATAGAAGATATCTCTTTTCGCATTAAAATTGCAGGTGGAATAATACCTAGCTCAAAAAGTCCCATTATTGAATCATTATGATATTTTACATGATGGTGTCTTCCATGTGGACAAGTATTTGTACTAACAAGTGTAGTACACTTATCACAGTAAACAAACTCACTCATAATATCTATTTCAAAATTTAATTTTTCCATACTATTTACGATAGAAAGTAACTTTTGATTTTCCCAATAAGCACCTAATCCTGCATGATTTTGTCCTATAATTAGCTTTGTAGCTCCATAATTTTTAGATACTATTGCATTTAGTTGTAATTCATTTAATCCACCAAAAATATATGTATTTTCTAATGGTAATAATAGTACTCTATCTTTTGGTAAAAAATTATCACAAAAATATTTAATAGTTTTATATCTTATTTTATAGCTTAATTTATCATTTTTGTATGGTTTTTGTATAAAAATAATAAGAAGATCACATTTTACAAGTGCAGTTCTTATAAGTCTTTCATGAACCCTATGAAATGGTTTTCCAGATAACATAATAGCTGATATATTTTTTGCTTTTAGTGTATTTATAGATTGTTGGATTAGATCTATATTGTTTTTAATACTATTAAAATCTATTGTATAATCACCACAAATAGCTAAATTTCCTAATCTTTTATAAGTATCTTTTACCCCTGGATGCTCAGGGTTATTTGTACCATAAATTTTATGAATTCGTTTATCTTTATCTATTGGAAAGATCTCATTTACAACAATATTACCACATACTACACCATCACATACTAAATCTAGAATATCATCTTTTTTAGATTTTTCTAAAATCTCTAAATTTTTAGATCCTGAAGGTGCTAAAATAAAAGAAAATGGAAATACACATCCATTATAGATACCACTTTTATCTACTTCTGATGCTTCCTTACTATTCATCAATGATACAACAGGTTTTAATAAACCATCTTTTACCATGGCAAGCGTTGCAACTGCTTCTTTGTCTATATATAGTGTATCTTTCATATCTCTCTTTTACTAATTTATTTTATAAGATTTTAGCATAAACAAATTGAAAAAAAGCTTTTTTGATTTCATAAAACTTAAAGCATTTTTTAGGTAAAATGACTCACTAAAATTATAAAAGGGTAAGCAGATGAAATTTGAAGATTTTGAAATCGAAGGTGAAGACTTCGCAACATTATTGGAGGCAAGCGAAAAAAATACAGAGACAAACACAGTTGTAGAGGGAGTTATTGTTGAGATTAACAGTAGTGATTTATTAGTTGATATCGGTCAAAAAAGTGAAGGTAGATTAAATATAGCTGAAATAACTGTAAATGGTGAAGTTCAATATAAAACAGGTGATAAAATACAAGTGATGATCACATCAAACAGAGGTGAGAGACCTGGTATTTCACATAAAAAAGTTTTACAAAAAGCAAAATTTGATGAGTTTTTTGAACAACATGGAGAAGAACCAGACAATGTGATAGTTGAAGGTACAGTTATATCAGTAAAACCAAGAGTTGGTTTTGTAGTACAAAGTGACAATGGATTAGAGTTTTTTATGCCTATGGCACAAGGATTTTTAAAAGCAGTAGGTGCAGTTGGTAAAAAAATTAAAGCAGTTGTATTAAAAGCAAAACCAGAAACTTCAAGTATAGTTATATCTAGAAGAAAACTTATTGAAGATGCTCAAAAACATAAAGAGGAAAAAATAGAAGCTCTTATGAAAGACAATGAACCAAAAGAGGGTATTGTTAAAAAAATCACATCTTATGGTATGTTTGTAGATTTAGGTGGTATAGATGGTCTTGTAAATTATAATGAGATTAGTTATAAAGGTCCAGTTAATCCTTCTGCATATTATAAAGAGGGTGATGAAGTAACTGTTGTTATAAAATCATACGATAAAGAGAAAGGTCATTTATCATTATCTATAAAAGATGCACTTCCAAATCCTTGGGAAGAGATGAAAGATGAATTAGAAGTTGGAGATACTATTACTGTTACAGTTTCTAATTTTGAATCTTATGGTGCTTTTGTAGATTTAGGAAATGATATAGAGGGACTTTTACATATTTCTGAGATCTCTTGGAATAAAAATGTAAAAAATCCAAAAGATTATTTAACATTAGGTGATGAGATTAATGTAGAGGTTATAGATCTTGATTGTGATAAAAGAAGATTAAGAGTAAGTTTAAAATCTCTTCAACCAAAACCATTTGAAACTTTTATAAAAGAACATAAAGTTGGAGATGTATTAACAGGAACTGTTGCAACACTTACTGATTTTGGTGCATTTATAAACTTAGGATCTGTAGATGGTTTACTTCATAATGAAGAAGCTAGCTGGGATAATAATGTAAAATGTAAAGCAGTTTACAAAAAAGGTGATGAGATAGATGTAAAAATTATTAAAATTGATACTGCTAAAGAAAACATCTCTTTAAGTGCAAAAGCATTACAAGATTCACCAGCACAAAATTTTGAAAAAAATCATAAAAATGGTGATATTATAAAATCAACTATAAAAGATATTAAAGATTTTGGTGTATTTGTAAAACTTGAAGATAATTTAGATGGTCTTATTAGAAAAGAAGATTTATTAAAAAAAGAGGATGAAACTGAAATAAAAATTGGTGATGAGATAGAAGCTGTTATTGTAAATATCGATAAACAAAGAAATAGAGTAAGATTATCTGAACGAAGATTAGCAGTACAAAAAAGTAGAGATGTACTAAAATCTGTAAATGATAATACATCTATGACTTTAGGTGATGCATTAGCAGGAAAACTTAAAAAGTAGTTTGGAGTAAAAGATGAAAAAACCTACAATAGTAGTATGTGATCATATCCACCAAAGCGGACTTGATATCTTGCAAAACACTAGCGACATAAACTATGTTTATGCTGCTGATGTTGATAAAGTAGCATTGTTAGATATTATAAAAGATGCAACAGTTGCAATAACAAGAAGTTCTACTGATATAGACGATAAGTTTTTAGCAGTTGCAGATAATTTAAAAGCTATTGTAAGAGCTGGCGTTGGGGTTGATAATGTAGATATAGAAGGTTGTAGTAAAAAAGGTATTATTGCTATGAATGTACCAACAGCAAACACTATAGCTGCAACTGAACTTACTATGACACATATGCTTTCTTGTATGAGAAAGATGCCATATGCTCATGCTCAACTAAAAAATGATCGAATCTGGAAAAGAGAAGATTGGTATGGTAGAGAACTTTATGGTAAAAGACTAGGTGTTATAGGATTTGGTAATATTGGACATAGAGTTGCTCTAAGAGCAAAAGCATTTGAGATGGAAGTTGTAACATATGATCCATATATATCTTCAAGTAAAGCTACAGATCTTGATATAGAGTATACTACAAATTTTGATGATATTTTAGCTTGTGATATTATCACTATTCATACTCCTAAAAATTCAGAGACTATTAATATAATAGATGAAAAACAAATAGCAAAAATGAAAGATGGTGTTGTTCTTATAAACTGTGCTAGAGGTGGATTATATAATGAAGATGCACTATACAATAACCTAAAATCTGGAAAAATATCAATGGCAGGTATCGATGTATTTAACAAAGAGCCAGCAATAGATAATAAGCTTTTAGATCTTCCAAATATTATAGTTACTGCACACTTAGGAGCTAATACTGTAGAATCACAATATAAAATAGCTACACAAGCAGCTTCTAATGCGATAAAAGCAGCACGAGGTATAGGGTATCCTCATGCTTTAAATCTTCCAATTGATGAAACAAAAATACCATCTTTTGTAAAACCATATTTAGAACTTACTCAAAAAATGGCATTTCTTTTAGCTCAAATGGATAGATCTGCAATAGAGTCTATTAAAATAGAAGCTTTAGGTGATATAGGGGATTATCTTGATAGTTTAGAGACATTTGCTACTGTTGGAGCCTTAACTCATTCACTTAAAGATAAGATAAATTATGTAAATGCTACATTTGTAGCAACTGAAAGAGGTATAAAAGTAGATTCTGATACTTCAACCTCAACAAGTGCATATAAAAATAAAGTAACATTAAAGATTACTACAAAAAATGGTGTAAATAGTGTAAGTGGAACAATCTTTAATGAAGATACCCAAAGAATTATTAAGATAAATGATAATCTAATGGATATAGAACCAAGTGGAAGAATGATCTTATTATCAAATTCTGATGTACCTGGAGTAATAGGAAATGTTGGAAAAATACTAGGAGATGAGGGTATAAATATAGCTGACTTTAGATTGGGTAGAAGTAAAGATGGAGCTTTAGCTATTATACTTGTAGATGATGATATATCAACTGATATTTTAGATAAACTACACAATTTAGAAGCAGCAAGATCTGTTGCTTATGCACAGATTTAAAAGGAGTTATAATGGCACTAGGGATGAGTGACTTAAAAAAAGGTTTAAAAATTGAGGTTGATGGTATTCCATTTAGAATTACAGATTATGCTCATGTAAAGCCAGGAAAAGGTGCTGCATTTGTAAGATGTAAGATTAGAAATTTTTTAAATGGTAAAACTATTGAAAAAACATTTCATGCTGGAGATAAATTTGAAACTCCAGATCTACAACAAAAAACTATGCAGTTTTTATATGATGATGGTGAGATGCTTCAATTTATGGATATAAATACTTATGAACAAATAGGTCTTACTTATGAACAAGTAGGAGATACTGAAAAATGGATCATAGATGGTATGAATGTAGATATGATGTTTTTCAACGGTGAAGCAATTACAGTTGAACCACCAGCAACTGTAGAGATGAAAGTAGTAGAAACTCCGCCAAACTTTAAAGGTGATTCTCAAGGTGGTAAAAAGCCAGCAACTATTGAATCAGGTGCTGTTGTACAAATACCATTTCATATAATAGAAGGTGATATTATCAAATGTGATACAAAAACTGGGGAATACTTAGAAAAGGTAAAATAATTAAAAAGTTAATTATTTTTGATATGGATGGTACTTTAATTGATAGTGGTAATGTAATTACCAATACTATCAATTTTGTGCGTGTCAATATAGGATTAGAACCTATAGAAAAAACTACACTTTTAACTCAACTTAATAATCCAGATATAAATGCAGCTGATTTTTTTTATGGAACAGATGAATTTACTCAAGAACAAACAGAACTTTTTACACAATATTATGATCAACATTGTATAAGTGATATTATGCTTTATGACGGTATTGAAGATCTTTTAAAAGAACTATCAAAAGATTTTAAATTAAGTGTTGCTACAAATGCTTCTGTTCAATTTGCTTCAAAGATGTTAAAGTATCTTAATATAGATAGATATTTTAATTTTACAATAGGTGCTTGTAGTGTAAAAAATCCTAAGCCATATCCTGATATGGTTATAAAAACACTTAAATATTTTAATGTAGATGCAAAAGATGCTATAGTTGTAGGTGATAGCTACAAAGATAAAAAAGCAGCTTTAGGTGCTAATGTTGATTTTATTTTAGTAGATTGGGGATTTACCAACTTTGATGATAATGAAGCTATAAAGAGTATAGATACTTTAAAAGCTATATTATTAAATAAATAAAAAAGGGTTCTTAAGTAATTTGATTACTTAAGAACCCTTTATAATAGTATATTTATATTATACACTTACTTTACAGTTATTTAATCTTTTATCAAATAATATATTACAATCATTGCTATTCATAGCTTTAACTGCTGCTAAAACAGCTAAATCAACCAATGGCTCTATAAGAACAACACTCATATAAGCACCACCAAAACTAGCAATTGCACTTAAATTTTCTGCTGCAAAACCTTGACCATATATCGCCCAAAAAGCAACCCATGATACAATAGCACCTTCCCATACTATACTCATTTTTAACATTTGTGAATATGTGATATCTTTGTATGCTACTCCTGTAGGTATAATTCTTTTACTAGCTTCATTTAGTATTAACATACTTGCTAATAGTGTAGTTACATTTATACCATATTGAGGTAGATCAAATTGTGCAAAAAATAGACCTTGTACTAAAAGTCCAGTTGCTAAACCAATAGCAGCTGGTGCTATTCCAAATATTAGAAATATTGTAGTTCCAAGTATTAAATGCACTTCACTTACACCTATTGGATAGTGAGGTAATACCTCAAAACAACAAAATACTATAATAGTTGCTATTATACTTTTTAATGCTAATGATATAGCACCATTTTCTTTTATATTTTCAACTGCTAATTTTGCTGTCATACCTAATACACCTGCTGCTGTACCATAACTTAATAACATTTTAGCTCCTGCTACTACTCCTGCTTCTATATGCATATTTTTCTCCTTGATTTTTTAATGTTTTATTATTTAGATTTTATTGTATAAAATAGGTGGTGCTGTTTTTAGTGGTAAATACTTAAATGCTTTTATATGGTATATATAGTTACTATCAACCTTACATAACTTATAAAGTGTAGAATAAACAGCAATAATTGCTAATGAAAAATATCGTTTACCAAATCCATTTAAATGTTTCATAATGATATTATAGTAAGTTTTTAACAAAAAAGAACTTAAAAATTTAGTTATTATAAAATTATTTTAGGCCTATCTTGACAAGTTGGGGTATTATATTATGAAGTGCAAGAAGCATACCATTACTTAATCCTACATATCCCGTACCTGCTATGGCTATTTTATATTGTTTATTCATTACCAATCTTCTTATATTCTTTTGGTGTTTCTTGAGTTATAGTTCCATCTGGAAGCTGAAAGTATATTTGTCCATTTTTACTATATACATTTGCTACACCATTTTTTAAACTCTTTCTTTGTGCTTCTTTTACAGCTTTTGATGCTACTTTTATGATATTCATCTCTAAACTTAAATCATTCATTTTATATCTCCCATAAACATACTATACAATTCATCTTTAAATATTTGTTCACTATTAGCAACTAGGTCATATCCATTATCATCATTAAAAAATAAGATCCATTTATCAACCATATCTTTATATAAATTCATAAATAGTTCTCTGCTTCTTATATATCGTCTTTTGATATCTTCTACTGGTACATCATGACCACCATTTAAAACTCTATTTTTTACTCTTAGTATATTTTCATTATCAGTTTCTAAAAATAGATAGATTAATACTATTTTAAAATTATTTTCTTTTGCTTTATTTATCACTTTTTTTAGATATTTACCTGATAGAGTTGTTTCTACCATAAATGATTTATCTAAGGCTAAAGAATTATCTAGTTGTTTAAAAAACTCTTTACCTGCTTTAACTTTATATTTATTTATATCCTTGGGATCATATTGTTTTGCTATCTCATCTGTATTTATAAAATGTAAATTATTTAATTCTTTATAATTTAATGCAAAAGTAGTTTTACCACTTCCATTTGCACCTGCTACAATATAAAGAATTTTATCTTGCATCTATATACTTCTCTCATATTTTTCTATCTCTTTTTGCATTTTCTCAT
>Ga0256837_1002194_pt1 | contig 12407 bp, 14 predicted proteins | sample 4562384metaG_FD_185976 | JGI IMG/M metagenome (GOLD analysis project Ga0256837, IMG submission 185976) | Hydrothermal vent microbial communities from Guaymas Basin, Mexico - 4561-384 | ecosystem: Environmental > Aquatic > Marine > Hydrothermal vents | place: Mexico: Guaymas Basin | collected... | reverse complement strand
ACTCATCTTAGCAACACCATCAAGACCCTCTAAAATAGGCATCATTAAAACAGCTTGTTGTTTTTTAACATCATAAACTTTTTGAAGTTGACGACCCATTAAAAGGTTGAATTTTTGATCAGTTCCACCAATTTCAACATCACTTTTAAGATGAACAGAATCATAACCTTGTAAAAGTGGGTACATAAATTCACTTACAGCAATAGGTGTTTGAGATGCAAATCTTTTAGAAAAATCATCTCTTTCTAACATTCTAGCAACTGTTAATGTTGATGATAATTCTAACATACCAATAGCACCAAGTTTTTCTAACCAATCATTGTTATAAACAATCTCAGTTTTACTCTCATCTAAAATTTTAAATGCTTGAGTTGTGTAAGATGATATATTTTTCTTAATATCCTCTTGTGTTAAAACTTTTCTTGTAGCACTTTTACCAGTTGGATCACCAATAGTAGCAGTAAAATCACCAATTAGAAACTGAACTATCGCCCCATATTTTTGAAATGTAGCAAGTTTTTGTAAAAGAACAGTATGACCAAGGTGTAAATCTGGTGCTGTTGGATCAAAACCACATTTTACAGTATAGTTTTTACCCTCATCAAAATATGCTTTTAAAAGTTTTTCAATTCTTTCATTATCAATAATCTCAGCACTACCTCTACCTATCTCTTTTAAAGCTTCTTCTAACATTTTTCTCTCTTATATTTTTTAATTTTATCTGTAAGCATCATCAGTACGAACTAAATGAATAACTTTTATTTTTCGTTCCATTTTATTACGAAGTGAATTTATATCAGAATCTCTAGATTCAAAACTTATCTCACAATACTTAATAAAAGCACTTTTCTCTTTACCTAATTCTATAGAATTAATATCTATGTTTAATTTTACCAAAAAAGTTAAAAAATTAGCTAAAGCACCTTTCTCATTATGTAAAGATATAATCATATTATACTGATAATTATGATCTCCAAACCATTTTACAAAAACCATAGGTTTATGTTGCTCTAACATTTTAGTAGCATTTGTACACATTTTATGATGAACATGAGCTTTAGAATCTTCTAAAAATGCTAATATCTCATCTCCTGATTTAGGGTGACAACAATAATCAAAAACAATATCTGAAACATAGTTTACACTAAAAACTTCAAGAGTAGAAAATTTATAAGATTTTAACTTAAATCTATGCTTAGATAAAAACCCCTTAAATCTACTATTTTGGCTAATCTCTTGACTATACTTATTTATAACTGTTCTATAATGCTCTAAATCATAAGGTATTTTTGAGCGATTATCACAATTATTTACCTCAAACCAATCTTCAACTCTACTAATATTTAACTTCATCGTAGTAGCCAATATATTTACACTTGATTTTGAGTTAATCTCTTTAATTCTAGCATTACAATTTAGACGCATATTTGTTTTTGCTTTTGAAGTTTTTACAGCATCTATCCAGCTACACCTAGTGATAATATTATCTAACATATTTATTTTAACTATATCACCGTTATGCAGCTCGTTAAGTAGTGATGATTTTGTTTTATTTATAAGTGCAGAATCCGCCTTATTTCCCACTTCACTATGAACAGCATAAGCAAAATCAAGAACAACTGCACCACGAGGTAATGTAAAAGGATCACCTTCGGGGGAAAAAACAGATATATCTTCTGAATATAAATCATTTTTAATTAAAGCATAAAAATCTTCAACAGATTCATTTTGGTATTGTAAATTATGTAACCAATCAAGTTTGATATTGTTGTTTCCACCACTTTTATATTTCCAATGAGCAGCTACACCCAACTCTGCTGTTTTGTGCATATCATAGGTTCTTATTTGAACTTCAAATATAGCAGTATTATAAAAAACTGATGTATGAATCGTTTGATAACCATTATCTTTAGCAACTGCAATATAATCTTTAAATCGTGATGAAAGTGGTTGAAAATGAAGATGTATTAACCCTAAAATATTATAACATTTTACTGGGTCTGATGTTAAGATTCTAACTGCTAGAAGATCTAAAACTTCATCAATAGAAACACCTTTCCTTTGCATTTTAAGATGTATAGAATATCTATGTTTAACTCTACTTAAAATCTCAAAATCATCTTCACAAAAACCATTTGTAACTAAAAGATTTTGTATAGAATCTTTAAATTCATTTAGTTTTAACTCTATAGAATGGTAATTAGAATCTAAATAGTTATCAATATGATGTTTATCCTCTTTAAAAAGATATGAAAAACTTAAATCTTCTAATATGTTTTTTAAAAAAGAGATACCTAAACGGTGTGCGATTGGAGCATATACAACAAGTGTTTCTTCTGCAATTCTTTGCTGTTTATGTTCAGCTAGAGCATCTAATGTCAACATATTATGAAGTCTATCACAAAGTTTTACAACTAAAACTCGAACATCTTTTATACTAGCTAACAACATTTTTCTAAATGACAATGCAGAAACTACAAGTTTTTCATTTGAATGTGATGATATAAGTTCAGAATCTCTTATAGAATCTATTTTGGTTAATCCCTCAACTAAATGTGCAACATCATCACCAAACATTTTTGTAATTTCTTCTATAGTTGTGGGGGTATCTTCTACAACATCATGCAAAAGCGCAGCTATAGTCATAGATTCATCATCCGTAATTGAAGAAACAATACTTGCTACTAAAATTGGATGAATAATATAAGGCTCACCACTTTTTCTAAATTGCTCTTTATGAGCTTCTATAGAATAAGTTAAAGCATTTTTTAATGATTCTGTTTCTGTCGCATGTGAAAACAGATATTGAATTGCTGAGTCAACATCATTGAGGTGTTTTACCTTTTCAATCTCTATATGACCCAGACTCAAAATTTACTTCTCTATATCTACGAAACCTTTGATTACTACAAGGCCTTCTGCTATTTCCATTAAAGCTAAATCAGCTGCTTTAATAGTTTTTGGATTGATATTTAATTTACTACTAGCACCATTTAAAATTTCATCAGTTCTAGCTGCTACTGCCATCGCTAAACGATAGTTATCTAAGTTCGGATTGTCTTGTAAAATTTTTGCTGTTAATTCTTCAGTTTTCATATATCTAAAATTCCTTTTTTAATGTTTATTTAACTATTGAACAATTGTCCATATTACCATTTAAAATATCTAAAATATTGCCTTTTTTAGACATATCACAAACAATAATAGGTAATTTATTATCTTTTGCAAGAGCTATTGATGTATCATCCATAACTTTTATATGATCTGTAAGTGCTTGTTCATAACTTAACTCTGGTAGTTTTACTGCATCACTAAATTTAGCTGGATCTTTATCATAAACACCATCAACTTTAGTTGCTTTAATAATAACCTCTGCACCAATTTCTACAGCTCTAAGAGTTGCTGCAGTATCAGTTGTAAAATAAGGGTTACCAGTTCCAGCTGCAAAAATAACAACTCGACCTTTTTCTAAATGACGAACTGCTTTACGATTAATATATGGTTCAGCAATTTGTTCCATTTTGATAGCTGTTTGCATACGAACTTCAAGCCCAGTATGTTCACAAGCTTCTTGCATAGCAACACCATTTATAACAGTTGCAAGCATACCCATATAATCACCACTAGTTCTTTTAATAATACCGTCTTGAGCTGCTGTAACACCACGAATGATATTACCTCCACCAATAACAATACCAACTTCAATACCAGCATTTACAAGAGATTTTATCTCTTGTGCGATATATTTTAAAATCTGTGTGTCAATCCCGTGACCTGCTTCACCTGCAAGAGCTTCACCTGAAAACTTAACTAAAACGCGTTTATTAGCCATCGATACACCTTTATATAAAATCGGTAAATTATACTTAAATTTGTCTTTCATATTGCTTTAATTTAGTTATAATAAAGCTATGGAATCAATTTTATTATATCTACCTATCTTAATAGTTTTTTACGGCTTTATACATTATACAGTTATAAAAATGAAGAAACTTGGTATTATTTTTACAATTTTAAACTATGTAAAATGGTTTGTAGGCGTGTCTTTCACTTTTCTTGCTTTTTATACAATACATATAAGTAGTATTTTTTTTAAAGAAAATGATTTATCTGTACTTTTTTCATTACCTGTTGGTATTTTAGTTTGGTTTTTACCAATGAACTATCTATCTAAAAAATTTCAATATTTAGAAGATAAATATAAAATTACTCAAATTTAAGTTGGTATTATATATGCTTATAAAATCTTAAAAAAGGAAAAAGATGAGGAATGCCTATACTCTAATTAGTTTGGTTTCTATTATCCTGATAATTGGTATTTTAACATCTGTTGCAGCCCCTCATCTAAATAAACTAAAACAAAATGCTCAAGCTTACAGTGTTATTAAAGTGGCCATAAGTGCTTTTTGTTCTACCCCTTCTACTTATGCTAATATGGTTGATTTAGAAAATGAATATACAGATAAAAATGTTACACTAAAATCTCTTATTAGTATTAGTGGAAATGGTTGGTCATACCCAGATAATAATAAATCAATATATGAAGAAGATGGGAATAATATTATAACTATAGAGCTTAGTCCAAATAGAGATGTTAATATTTCTATAAATTGTCAAAATTTTTCAGATAAAGTCACAAGAGATAAATGTGAATCTCAAACGAATAACAATCCAACTAAAAAATATTATGCAATAATTACTTTTTAGTTTATTACTAGTGGATTAAAATATGCCAAAGCTATAAATAATACAACGAACACTAACCATATAGTTGGTATTAATCTATATTTAGCTTCAACTTTTTTTAAACCCATAAAATAATCTATCACTAACTGCCCTTTCACAAAAGTTGTTACAAGTAAAATAGCTACAACAGTAGAATTAACAAACCCAAACCATCCTACTAAAAAAGCAAATATAGTAAGAATTACTAAAGTTATCCATATTTTATTCATTTGATCACCTAATTATATAAATAAGTGGAAATAATACTATCCACAGTAAATCAACTAAATGCCAGTATATTGCTCCAGTTTCCATCCCGATATGGTTCTCTTTTGTATAACCACCACTCTTAGTTTTTTGTCTAACATTAAATAAAATTATAAGTCCTAAAATTACATGCATAAAATGGAAAGCAGTTAAAAGTAAATAAAACATAAAAAAAGTATTTGTACTAAGATTAATCCCTTGGGAAAATTTATCTGAAAATTCTATAATCTTAAAAAATACAAAAAAAGAGCCTAAAACTATTGCTGAAAGTAACCATCTTGATGCTAACTTTATAGCTTTTTCTCTGTCTACTAATTTTATAGTTTCTATAGCTTTTACTACAAAGTAACTACTTGTAATTAAAATTAAAGTATTTATAAATCCAAATCTTTGGTCTAGTAAAAGTTGTGACTGATTAAAAAGTTCAACATCAGCTCTGCGGGAAAAAGCATAACCAATAAATAGTAAAGCAAAAGTTATAAGTTCTATATAAACAACAACCCATATACCAAAATCACCAGCAGGAAGTGGTTGTTTTTTAGATTTTACTAACATAATTTTAAATTTTTTCCATCAAGATTTTCTAAAGTAGTACCCTCAAACATCTCACGAATCATATCTTTTGGCTCTCTCCATTTGTCATGCATGGCACATTTATGTTTACCATCACATTTTCCAATTCCAAGAACACACTCTTCACGGCTTACAAATTCATTAAATATATTTAAAATTTCCATAACGGTAATTTCTGAAGGTAGTTTATTTAGTTTATAACCACCATCCCTTCCCCTAATTGAAATAATAAATTCAGCATTTACTAAATCAACCATTATTTTCGTTAAAAATTTATATGAGATATTTAAAACTTCAGATAATTCTTTTGCACTATATAAAGATTTATCATGATTATTTGCTATATAACTTAAAATACGAATCGCATATTGAGAACTATTTAGTAGTTGCATAAAATTCACCTTTTTCTTTGTGTAATTATATACTAAACTATCATTTACTTATTTGGAATAATTAATTACTATAAAAAGGTAGAATTAAAATAGTTTAAGATAGAATTCGGATTAAATATTTCTTGGTGATTCATAAAAAAACTTCATGTTATCTAATTTTATTAAATGTCCATTGACAATTTTAGATTTACTATGAAGTTTTTTTATAAATCATTCAATGAAATATAAATTTACATAAGGAAAAATAAATGACTGAACGTATCACTAAGAATATGGCCAAAAACATTTACTTTGGTGGTGGACTTTTTGCCCTTTTAGTATTTGCTGGTCTAACATTAGATACAGTACAACAGATTCCAAAATTATCAAATGACGATAAGATTACAGAATCTGTAGCAAGAGGTAAAAACCTTTGGGAAGTAAACAACTGTGTTGGTTGTCATACTATTTTAGGTGAAGGTGCTTATTATGCTCCAGAGCTTGGAAATGTTTTCAACCGCCGTGGAGCTAGTGACGAAGCTACATTTAAAGCTTACATGAGTGGATGGATGGCTGCTCAACCACTAAATGAACCAGGTAGAAGAAAAATGCCTCAATTCAACTTAACAGAAGAAGAAGTTAACGATATGTCTGACTTTTTAATCTGGACATCAAAAGTACATTCTAACGAATGGCCACCAAATATAGAAGGATAATAAAATGAAATACACATCTCAAATGGTAGCAAAACAATATTTTATTTTTGCTCTAATACTTCTTGCTGGAGAGGTTCTTTTTGGTTTAATCATAGGAACACAATATATAGCTGGTGATTTTTTATTCCCAGAGATTCCTTTCAATGTTGCTCGTATGGTTCACACTAACTTACTTATAGTTTTAATCCTTTTTGGTTTTATGGGTGCTACTTACTACTTAATCCCAGAAGAAGCTGAGACAGAGTTATGGAGTCCTAAACTTGCTAATGCTCTTTTTTGGATTTTTGCTGCTGCTGGTGTTTTAACTATACTTGGTTACCTTTTTGTACCTTATGCTACTTTAGCAGAGATTACAGGAAATGAACTTTTACCAACAATGGGTAGAGAATTTTTAGAGCAACCAACAATCACTAAAGTTGGTATAGTTGTAGTTGTTTTAGGATTTATCTTAAATGTTGCTATGACTGTACTAAAGGGTAGAAAAACTGTTATAAGTATAGTTCTACTTACTGGTCTTTTAGGTCTTGCAGTATTTTTCTTATTTGCTTTTTACTTACCTGAAAATCTAATTATGGATAAATTTTTCTGGTGGTATGTTGTTCACTTATGGGTTGAAGCTACTTGGGAATTAATTCTTGGTGCTATTTTAGCATTTGTACTTATTAAAGTTACAGGTGTTGACCGTGAGCATATTGATAAATGGTTATACCTAATTATTGCTATGACACTTATCTCTGGAATCGTTGGAACTGGTCATCACTTTTTCTATATGGGTGCTCCATCTTATTGGTTATGGATAGGGTCTATCGCTTCTGCTGTTGAACCATTACCATTTTTCTTAATGATTCTTTTCGCATTTGGTATGGCAAAACAAAGAAAAATCCAACATGACAATGAGATAGCTCTTTTATGGGCAAAAGGTACAGCAGTTATGGCATTTTTAGGTGCTGGTGTTTTAGGTTTTATCCACACTCTTGCTCCTGTAAACTTCTATACTCATGGTACTCAGCTTACAGCTTCACATGGTCACCTATCTTTTTATGGTGCTTACATAATGATTATATTTACAATCATCTCTTATGCTATGCCTATTATGAGAGGTAGATTACATGGTAACTCTGAAAAAGCTCAAAAAGTTGAAACAAAAGCTTTTTGGATGATGAATGTTGGTATGCTAGGTATAGCAATAGTTCTTTTCATAGCTGGTTATATGCAAATAATGATGCAAAGATGGGCAACAGATGGTAGTGCTATGAGTTTCATGGATACACAAGCTGAAATATCAACTGTTTATATGGTTAGATTACTGTTTGGTTTACTTTTCCTTAGTGGTCTATTTACTTACTTTTATAGCTTTTTTGTAAAAGAAGATTCTAACTAGATTAATGCTAAACATACTTGAGTTTGAAGAGAATGCTGGAAAAGGTTGGGAAAGGTTTATAAGTAAAAAGGTTAGTTCATCTCACGATGAACAACAAGTTCTTTTTACAGATAAAGTAAAATCTCTTAAACTTTTTTACCACCTTTTGGGTGGTAATAAAGCTAAAGAGTTACATATTACAGATAAACGATTTGTAGATACCTCTCGCTCTTTTTTAGAAAGAATCTCAAACTCAGGTAAAACTTTTTTCTTACCTTGGCAAGATGAAAAAGCTATATATCTTCCACCATCTATCGCTTATTTTGAGCAAAAAGAGCAAAATGAGATGTTATACTTTTGGCTTGTAGCTATGTTTACAAACATAGAAAACCACAAAGGCAACTTACTTCTAAAAAACCATTTAACTACTCAACTACTTTTAAAAAAATATAGTGGTTTCAAACTATTTTACGATGAAGTATTAAAGAATCTAATAGATGAGAATCAAAGATTGTTATTTGTTAAGTCCTTAACTAAAGAGAATTTAACAAATAAGAAATATTTAGAGAATTTAAATAACTACCCCTGCCCTTTATGGATATACCCATCTTTATCTAAAAATTCAAAATATAGTGATTTTGAAGATGAAGAACAACCATCTCGTGGCGATGAAAACTCTAAAATTGATAACTTAGATATGAAAAAACAAACCAATAAAGTTGATGACAAAAAAGAGACTGATGGTTTTATGGCATTTCTTCCAGAATCTATTATGAGCATACTAGAACAAGTAAATGTAGATAGAAGTGAAGATGATAGTTTTGATGAAGATGCTTTATATAATGCTGAAGATTTAGATGAGATAACTATTGGTCAAAAAAAAGCAAACTTATCTGCTCGGATAAAAATGGACTTAGAACTTACTCTAAACACAAGTGAAGAGTACCCTCTAGGTAAAGGGCATTTTCATAATGAGTGGGATTACTCTAAAGATAAATATTTAGTAAATTTCACTTGTGTAAAGCCTTACTTAGTAACAGATATAGCACCTATTGAGTTACCAACTCACTTAAAAAAAATGGTTGAAAATATACAATCACAACTAGATTTAATGGAATTAGATAGAGTAAAAAACAACCGTTTACCCTATGGAGATGAGATAAACCTTGATAGTTGGATAGAATATAAAGGGCATAAAAACAAGTCAGGACATCACCAAAAATTTTATGAAAATTTTGAAAAAAAAACTAGAGATATTTCAACTCTAATCCTTGCTGATGTTTCACTATCTACTGAAGCTGGAATCACTCAAGAGGTAAGAATCATAGATGTTATAAAAGATTCTCTTGTGGTATTCTCAGAAGCACTAGAGAGGTTAAGAGATAAATTTGCTATATATACTTTTTCATCAAACACAAACAAAAATGTAAGATTTGAGATTATAAAAAATTTTAAAGAAAAGTACACAAACCATACATTAGGTAGAATCGATGCTATAAAACCGGGTTACTACACTAGACTTGGTGGAGCGATTAGAGAATCTATAACGATTTTAGAGAAACAAAAAACACAAAATAAACTTCTACTAATCATAAGCGACGGCAAACCAAATGATGTAGATAAATATGATGGAAGATACGGAATCGAAGATACAAAAAAAGCTATACTTGAAGCTAGAAAAGTTGGAATTACCCCTTTTTGTGTAACAGTTGACTTAGAATCAAAAGATTATCTTCCATATCTATTTGGTAAAAATGGTTATGCTGTTGTAAGAGATGGGAAAAAACTACCAAAAATAGTACCAGAAATTTATATGAACTTAACGAAATAAGGAAAAATTATGAGTAAAACATACTACCTATCACAATCAAATGAGGTTGAACTTTTTGAAGCTGCTGCTGAGATGAATCTTCCTGTTCTTATAAAAGGACCAACAGGTTGTGGTAAAACAAGGTTTATAGAATCTATGGGTGAAAAACTTAACCGAGATGTTTATACTGTAGTTTGTCACGATGATTTAAGTGCTGCTGATTTAGTTGGAAGACACCTTATAGATGAAAATGGAACATATTGGCAAGATGGACCACTTACAAAAGCTGTACGAAATGGTGGTATTTGCTATCTTGATGAGATTATAGAAGCTAGAAAAGATACAACTGTTATACTCCACTCTTTAGCTGATTACCGTAGAGTTTTACCCATAGATAGAACAGGTGAAGTTATAGAAGCTCATCCAGATTTTATGTTAGTAGTCTCTTATAACCCCGGTTATCAAAATGTTTTAAAAGGGATGAAACCTAGTACAAAACAGAGATTTATCTCTATGAGTTTTGATTACCCAAAAGCTGAAATAGAAAAAGAGGTTATCATCAAAGAGAGTGAAGTAGATTCAGAAGTAGCTCAAAAACTTGTAACTATAGCAAGTGAGATTCGTAAACTTAGTGATAATGAGATTCAAGAAGCAGTATCTACAAGACTTTTAGTTTATGCAGCTAAACTAATAAAAAGAGGATTTAACCCTTATGATGCTTGTATCCACTCTATAGTAGAATCTTTAAGTGATGAAGATGAAGTTTTAGAGGTTTTAGAAAAACTTGTTGGGCTTCACTTTATTAAATAAACTAATTTTTACTATAAACACCATAGCAAATAGTTTTAAGTTTTGGATGTTTATATATATGGTCAGCATGACCTTTTATATAAATTCCATCATTCTTCAGTAAATTAACTATAATATCAAGAGCTTCTCTTCTTTTTTTATCATCAAAATATATAAACATATTTCTTGATAAAATAATATCATATTCATTTTTTTTACCTGATAATTCAAAAATATTTTGCTGATAAAAATTTGCTTTATTTTTAAATGTCGATGAGATAAGATAAAAATCTTTATCAATATTTGTAAAGTATTTTTCTCTTAATTTTACTTCTACTTTATGTAAAGAGTGTTCATCATATCTACCTTCTTTAGCATGAGAAACAGCTTCTGAACTTATATCGAATCCTGTTATATCTATCTCATTAATATCAACACCTTTATCACTAAGCATCAATAAAATAGAATATATCTCTTCACCCGTAGAAGATGGCATAGATAGTATTTTTAAAGGTCGATTCTCTTTTAAAATATATTCAGCTAACCATTCTAACTCTTTTATCTCTCTTAAAAAAAATGTTTCATTTACAGTAGCTATATTAATTATCTCTTGATAAAAAACATAATCATTTTTCATTTTATCAAAAAATTCATCAGTAGTATAAATATCTTGATTAACTGCATACTGTTGGAGTCTTGATGATGTTAATGCTCTTTTATCTAGTTCTGTAATGCCACTTTTTTCATAGATAAATTCAGTTACTTTTTTAAAGTTTGAAAAATCTTTTTGTTTTTTTATAAAACTTTCCTCTTCACCCTTTTCATCATTGTATAGCCAACTAAATAAACCCATCATAAACCTCTAAAATAATTTTTAATCTCATCAAATGTTTTTACAACATCTACAATTCCACTCTCAAAAGCTGCTTTTGGCATACCATAAACTGGAGATGTTTTTTCATCTTGAGCAATTATTTTAGCTCCTTTTAGTTTAAGCTTACTAGCTCCATCTACACCATCACTCCCAATTCCTGTCATAATAATCACACTTATATCAAATTCATCTGCATAATTTACAAATGAATTAAATAGTTTATTTATATCAGGGGTATAATGTTGATCAACTTTATCAGTTATTATTTCAAATGAATTACCATCTTTATTTATAATTGAACTTTCAGAACAAACAACTATAGATGGTTGAGAAAATGTTAATTTTAAAGGTGTAGTATGAACTTTTACTTTAGTAGATTCTTTTAAATCTTTTATAAAAAGTGGTAAAACTTCCTCTTTCATATGCTGAATAATAATTACAGTACAAGAAAGCGAAGTTATTTGAGATAATATCTCTTTAATTTGTGAAGGGCCACCAGTAGAAGCCCCTAATAGTAAAATTTTATGTTTCAATTTTTTCCATTTATAAAAATTTTAGAATCTCTTTTTCAATATCTTCTTTCTCTATCACAGAGTTATGAATAATCTCTTTTGTAAACAACTCTTTTATCATAGATGGAATCTCAACTTTTGCTTCTTTTGAGATAGATTCTAAAGCTACTATATCTTTAGCATCCTCTTCACCTGTTAAAGCATTAGCAATAACTGGTGAGAATTTTGTCCACTCTGCTGTTGAGTAGATGATTGTTTTTATAGCTGGATTTGATTTAGTTTCATAAGTTTTAAAACAAGTTGCTGTATGTGGATCCATTAGGTAGCCATCGTTAAATGCTTTTTTGATATACTTTTTACCCTCTTCATCACTACAATAATCAGCGATAAAAATCTCTTGAAGTTTACTT
>Ga0256837_1002193_pt1 | contig 12409 bp, 20 predicted proteins | sample 4562384metaG_FD_185976 | JGI IMG/M metagenome (GOLD analysis project Ga0256837, IMG submission 185976) | Hydrothermal vent microbial communities from Guaymas Basin, Mexico - 4561-384 | ecosystem: Environmental > Aquatic > Marine > Hydrothermal vents | place: Mexico: Guaymas Basin | collected... | reverse complement strand
CAGAAGATAATGTAATTACTATTTATTTGGATTTACCGGATACAGATAATTATATATCATTTGTTAATGTTATAGAGAGATTTTTAGTTAAATCAAGATATGATACTGAAGATTTTGAAATTGATGGGGATTATGAAGGTCAAATTGACATAATTTATGAAGGAGAATAAATGGGAATCACTATATTTGGTATAGCAGTTTCAAAATATTTATTTGTTTTTTTATTTGTTCTATGTTCGATGAACTTTTTATTGTTTATAAGCTTTTTATTTGGGAAAGAAGAATATAAATTAGATGAATATTTTAAAATATTATTTGATGTTTATAGTAGAACAAAATTAAGAAAATTATGGGGAGCTTTGCTTTTTGGTATTGCGTATATTGGCGGAATCATCTGTCTCATATTTATCAAAATAGCTTGGTATCCGGCTCAATTGATTAGGCAATTCATGAGGTTCACTTTTTATAACACAGCTGAATTACAGAGAGAACAAGATTTAAAAAACTTAAAAGACAAAGAGTAAAGGAAAAGAATGATGATTATAGATGTATTAAAAGCAGAAAACCTTACTGCCAGAAAAAATAAAGATAAATTTACTGCGGGTATTTTAACATGCCTGATAGGCGAAATTGAAATTGTTGGTAAAAACGATGGTAATCGTAAGACCACAGATAAAGAAGCTGTTAAAGTCATTCAGAAATTCAAAAAAGGTGCTGAGGAAGTACAAAAAGCAAAGCCTTCTGATGAGGTTCTAAATGAAATTAAAATTTATGATGCTTATTTGCCAAAGCTTATGACAGAGGAAGAATTAACTAAACTTATTTCTGATATGATTGATGCTTTATCAAATCCAAATATTGGGATGGTTATGGGTGAACTTAAGAAAAGTGGTTATGATTATGACGGCAAAATGGCTTCGGCTATTATCAGAGATTTACTAAAATAAGGATATAATATGCAAGAGATTAACTATACAGTTTTTGATAAAGTAAGTGGGTTACCAGTTAATCCACTTACAGATAAGTTAATTAGAAGTATGGCTGAAGCTGGAGATGAAAGTTTATCAGAAGCTTTTACAAGAGCAAAAGAGGCTGTTAAAAAAAGTGGCGTGAAATATTTCATTCACAAAAACTCTACTCCGCCAGAAATAACAGCTATGACAAAAGGCGGAGTATTTAAATGTCAGGGTGATTACTTTGATGATTATGAAGAAGCCTTGAAATTCTTAAAGGAATAATTATGACAAAATCTTCAAGATTTTTAGCTAGCATTAAAAAGATGAGTCAAAGCCAATGGGTAGGCAATATGTTTATCTTTCAGAAGATTTAAAAACTGCAGAAAGTGTCGGAAAAAGACACGGTAAAGTATTTAGGATTTTAAGTAAAATTTAGATAAAATTAATCTATATAAGTAAAAAAGGAAAAAAATGACACAAGAACAATTAAAGAAATTCTATGAAGAACCGGAAAAACAAAATTCATGGGGCAAAAATCAAATTAAAACAATGCTTTTAGAAGTAATTACAGGACTTAGATAATGGTAGTCCAAGAAGTAGTAGAAAGAATTGCCGATGAATTAAAAGCAGTTATTGAAATAAGAGAACCAATAGAAGGAAGAGGCTCAGTGGCAAATATTGTAGCTGCGGCTGATATACTTGATTCAGAATTCAATAGAGCTTTTTCATCGGGTAGTGGACCTAAATTTGATGATAATGGTGAATTAATTCCAATGGCAGGTGGTTTTAAAGTTGATGGGTTTGCTACTTTCAAATTTTTAGATTATATGACATATATAGGAATTAATTATAATAATGATTATTATATAATAGAAGTAGAGGGCTCAATAATGGAAGATCATTACAAACTAACTTTCTTTAGAAGTAATAATGAACTTACTAATAAATCAAAATTAGAAGGATAGAAATGGAAAATATTTATGGAATAGAATACACAAAACCAAAGGTGTATCTTCTACAGGATACAGGAATAGGAGTATCTGAATTTGCAGCAAGAACTTGTTATGATTCTTTTGATGCTTCAGAAAATCAAGCAGTAAAAAACCTTAATCATTGTGTAGAAAATGATTTTGTGGAAGATGAAACCAATGTTTTAAATGAAATTGAAGATTCAGAGTTACTAAAAGACTTAGCATGGACTTATTTCCATCATAGTATATTAGAGCATGCAAATTTATCATTTTTGATTAAAGGGACTTCAAGAGGAGTGCTTCAGGAACATGCTCGCCACAGAATTCAAGCAATTAGTGTAAGAAGTACAAGATATACAATGAGTGGGATCATTAATGCCTATATTGCCTCAAAAAGAAATCTTCATTGGTTTACCAATAAAGTGCTAGAATTTGATATGTTTGTTACATCAGATGAAGATTATAATAGAATGCAAATATCAGAAATCTTCTATAAATTAAAATATCAAGAGGATAAATTGGGAGATGAATTTGTCAAAATGGTTGTAGCAAAATCCAGTATGGGATATTTGGATGAGAATCTTACAGAGGAAGACTTATTTGAAAAATTACAATCAGGCAAGAAAAAACGAAATGTTGGTGATGGGGTTAAGCATATTGTGAACGATAATTGGAAAGTTGATATGGTTGTCACAATGAATATCAGGGGATTAAAAAATTATTTTGATTTACGAGATTCAGGTGCGGCATATTTTCAGATTCGCTGGTTGGCTCAAGAAATGAAAAAAGTTACTCCACCAAAATATCTAAGACTCATAGACAAAAAATTCAATGAAAAAGAAAAATAATGAAATTTGCAACATTTGATAAACAAATAACTGAATTAAAGAAATTCTATGATGAGGCTTGCGCTAGAGATGCCAAGATTCAGGAGGCCCTTGGCGGGGACACTCAAGTTATGACTGATTGGTGGAGTTCAGCTTTGGATGGTATATTGAATACCATAAAATTAGAATTTGATTTGCCAAAAAATGATGATACCATAGATTGGTTATTCTATGACTGTATTTGCAATGATGAGGAGATGACATTTGAGTGTGCCGGAATTAATTATATCGGAAACACCAAGAATGTCTACCTTAGCTTAACTGGTATGCTTGATGAAAGATTTGGAGAACAAGCTTCAGAAAATAAGGAAGAAGTAAAAGTGCCGGAATTCCCGGAAGCATCAAAAGCATTAAATGAAACAAATTCTAATATTTTTGATAAAATAAAAAGGTATTTTGAAGCAGCTGGAGTTACAGTAAAAGAATGTGTTGATGAGGATAGCACTAAAAATATTATCAAAAAGCTGCTGAAAGCAGATGATTTATATAATGACATAAAACAGATTTGTTATGATGAACAATTATTTAAGATATGTATTTTGGATGTATCTCCTTATTACAATGATTATGAAGTTAAACTTATCAAAGTAAAAGAAGATATACCAGAAATTTATGATGATCCTAATCAGGCTTTAGAAAATAAAGGATGATTATGAAAAAAGAAATAAAAAAATATACAACTGTATGTGACATTTGTGAGCAAGAATTATTTGACTCAAGGGTAAGAAGCAATAATGGAAGTTTTGAAGAGCCATATTTTAATAGATTTGATATTGATTTATGTTATGCCTGTGCTGGAAAGCTTTTTGCTACCCAGATAGGTAATAAATTATCAGAAGAAAAACTTCAGGAGATGATTTCAAAAACAAAAACATTAATCTTCAAAGATTTAGATAAGGAAGTTAAAATGAATTTTGATATGCATCCAGAATCTGAGCTAAAATTTGATGTTCTAAAAGAGACTAATGCTTCGCCATTAACTTTAGATAGCAGTATTTCAGAAACAAACTTGAAAACACTAGGAGATTTATAATGGGAATAGAAATAGAAAGAAAATCTTAAAAATAATATTATATAAATATTTGTGTAAACATACTAAATGAAGCATTAAGGCTGGATAGAATAGTACCAAACCAGTATAAAAAATTAATGACTGTGGAGTTCTTTATATCACTATAGAAATTACTTAGAAGCAGTGAACAAGGTAGTATATAACTTTTTATACTATTATATACTTTATATAGATTTATATTTCTTTGCTATAATATAGCTGAAGAATTGAAAAATATGAAGCAGATAATCAGCCAGAAATCTTCATATAACGCCCCCCCATTTAAGCATGCTTTAATCTTTTCTTTGCTATAATTATAAAAGAAATAAAAAGGATTAACAGCATGAAAATAACTAAAATAAATCAAATTTTAAAAGCCGCATATTATGCAGACGATGTAGTTCTCATGAGAGGGTTACATGGTATTGGTAAAACTGAAAAGATAAGACAATACGCAGAAGAAAATAATTTTTATTTAGAAACTCTGATTTTGAGTCTAATGGATCAAGGAGACCTTATAGGTATCCCGAATATTAATAATGGGGCTACTACTTGGGCAGCGCCAGACTGGATACAAAATATACAAAATAAAGCGTGGCCTAAAAAAATCAAATTTGAGGATTTAGATTTTTCTGATAAAGATTTTGAAAAAATGGTAAAATCTGAAAAACCATCTGATAATGTATTACATAGAGAGTATCTAAATAATTTATATAATGATTATTATGGTACTGATTATACTGAACCATTGCTTACAAATCAAGATAATGTTTCGTGTAAATTATCTAAAGAGTCTGTTCTTTTTGTTGACGAATATTCAAGAGCTGGAGCAGATATTCATAATAGTACAATGCAACTTATTTTGGATAAAAGATTACATAATCATATTTTGCCTTATGTAAATGGAAAACAAACACAAATTATTGCTGCGGATAATCCTTCTGATGGTGATTATCACGTAACTGAGTTAGACCCTGCAAAAATGGATAGATTTTTGATTATTGATGTTGAAGTTGACCCGGAAGGTTGGTTAGTTTGGGCAAGAGAAAATAATATCAATAATATTGTAATGTCATTTATAATCGATAATATGACGAAACTCCATTTTACTTCAGAAGATGATATGGGGGCAACACCAAGGTCATGGACTAAATTGGGTAAATTTATGGATTTAGCTCAGAATAACTCTTTGGATGATATATTTATTTTAGATATAATGAGAGGGAAAATCGGTTCTGCATTAGCATCACAATTTTATGTATTCTATAAGAATTTTAGCAATAATATTAGTATAGAAGATATTGAAAATATGGCTAAAAAAGCATTTATGGAAACAGGAGATATTGAAAAAACTGGTGAAGTTCTTCATAACAAGCTAGAAAATCTTGAGAGTATAAGCAAACTTGAACATGTTAATACATTATTTGATAAAAATTTAAATATTATTAATGACCCTTTTACATCATTAGAGGACTTAGTTCCATTATTTGCTTTATTGTATTCTTTTGAATTAGAAACACTAACATCATTTCTTAAAGATAAAAAAGCAAATGATAAAGTAAGTTTCTATAATTTAATGAAAAAAGATAAAGATAAAAACCTAGCCAAAAAAATAAAAAGCAAAGTTGCAAAGCAATAAAAAGCAATGAATAATGTAAATATTTTAATTCTTGAACGGGATAAAAACTCTAATATTTTAATGGCGTCAATGAATGGCACCCAAGAGAGTTTTTATATAGATGAGTTCAAGCATTATTTCAAAAAATTAAATTTATTTATTATCGAAGCTTATAGTATTTCAGACGAACAGACAATTAGAATGAGCACATTCTCCTTAAAATTGGCCCTTAATGAATTGAAAGATTTTAAAAAGATTTTGGATAAAAGATTCAATGATAAAATAACAAGTATAAATTTTAATAATAAATTGGTAGGATTAAATATTGAATCTATTATAACAAACAAAGAAAACATTTCAGGATTATCAGAATTATTTGATTATGAGATAATAGAGGATAGATATCCTGAATATTACATTTAGTGTCAAAAGGAAAAATATGGATAAAATAGATATAAGCAAAGGCTCTTATGCCGTGGTAAAAGATTCTTTTGCAGTATTACATGTGGTAAAAATAACTACATACTTTGATGGTTCTTTTGGTGGCATTGTCGTTAAAAGTATTGAGCCAAGTACACTGAATACAATTCGTTTTAGCATAGAAGATGTAGAGTTTACTTTTGCTGAAAAACCAGATTTAGATAAACTTGAAGAAAATTATCCTGAAATATGGCTTTAAGGATTATCTAAGCATTATCTGAGTATTATAATTATATAAAGGATTAAGATGACTACATTAAGAGATGCATTCAGAGAGCAGAAGAGAAAATGTAATATTTTTTTAGGGCTTATCCCTGAATTCAGAGAAGAGCTACTAATAGAGAACAAAACACCATCCGATACTATGCTTATTTATTTCAAAAGTATACAGTTATCTGATTATATTGCTAATTTTATAGATGCCATAAAAGAATTTAATAAATTATATACATTCAAAGATGTTTTTGAAGATAATGACTTTAAAGTAAATGATTTATGGTTATATGTAGATAATATAAGAAATAATAATAATTTTATTCACCTTATAGATAAAAATTTTATTAAGTCTAAAAATAGGACATTAAGACTGTGGGGTGATATAAATTATAAAGAAATTTTAGAACTTTTCGAAAATAATATAAAAAAACTTTTATCTAAATTGGAAAATATTGAGGATAAATGGTATAATTATTATATTCATTTGGAAGCTAATAATTCAGAAACAAATCTTTATTTCATTAATAAAGAGAATATGGAATTATGGAAATTAAAATCATTACCTTTAGATGAAAACAATTGTTTTGTTTTCAGGAGAATTCAATTTTATAGTGACAGAGAGGACATCACTGATGTCCTCATTAATCCTGAGAATATTAGATCTTCTCTGAAGTTTGAAGTTTTTCTTGAGAGTAGAATTTCTGAATATTTGCCTGAATATTTTTTATAGGAGAAAATTATGAGTAATAGTAAATGGTCAAGAGATATATTCGATGAGACTACTGCTAATGGTTTCAGTTCCGCATCTTATAAAGGGGAATATGAATTCTGGTTTCATGTGTTAGCTCAGTGTAAAGTAATATTGACAGATGAAGTTGATTTAGCAGCCGTTAATTTTAAGAGTACAAAATACTGTTTATATATTAATCCTGATAATTTTGATGAACTTCCATTAAATAAGCGTTTGGGTGTATTAAAGCATGAAATGATGCATATATTATATAATCATATATCAAGAAAAGAGGACAGACATCACATGCTTTGGAATATCGCATGTGATGCTGCTATTAATCAGCAAATTAAAGTTTCTGATTTACTTGATGGTTGTATAACGCCAAAATCTCTTGAAGAAACTTTACAAAAAGAAGGTTATAATATTGTTATTCCTGAAAATGAAAATTCAGAGACATATTATGATTTATTATCAGAATCTAAATCTGATGAAAAATCTGATAGTGAAGGCGAAGAGGGAGCACCAGGAGAATGTGAAAATCCTGGCGAAGATGGAGGGCCTTGTGAAGAAAGTGATGCTTGTAACGGCAATGAAAGAAATAAAGGAGACTTTTACGATGGCTTATGGTCAGATGTTCCAACAGATAACCATGATAAATGGAAGGAGTCTGAGGGAGAGGAAGAACTTAAAAGAGATATAACCAAAAAAATGGTAGAGAAAGCCATTGATAAATCAAGAGGCAATACCCCAAATGGGATAGGAGAATTACTTGATATCTGGACTAAAAAACCAGTAATATCTTGGAAAAAGGTTCTTAGGAATATAGCGAGCAATAAAAAAGCCAATAAAGTAAGCACTATAATGAAAAAATCTCGTAGGTTTCCAAATAGACCTGACATTAAAGGAATTAAGAAAGATAGAGATTTTGATATTGTAGTTGTCTTGGATGTTAGTGGTTCAATGTCAGATGAAGAAATTATTGCTGGATTGACAGAAATACGCGAAGTAGCAAAATTGACTTCAAGCACAGTAAAAATAATTCAGGTAGATACTGAAGTTCACGCTGTAGATGATTTTGATCCTAAGTCAAAATCATTCACCAGAAAAGCAGGAGGAGGAACTGAAATGTTGCCAGCATGGAAATATATCAAGGAGAATAAAATTCCTATGGATTGTGCTATTTTAATTTCTGATATGTACATAGAGGAATTGAGTTATTGGGACAGAGCAGAAGTTGCGCCTAAATGCAAAACTATATTTTTAGCCACGGAAGATTTAATGCCAGACTTAAGTCCTTACAAAAAATATATTGGTTTCAGTATAAAGGATGCTTAATGGAGAGAACAATATGAGTTATAATGATATTAACAAACAATGGGAGCCAGTAAGATTTTATTGGGATGGACTTAAATTATGGGGGTATTTGCCCAACATCTTCTAATTATAAAAAGAAAGCTTCAAAAAGAAGGTACGCAAAAGATTCTGTTGATTATACAGAATCAGGTAAAAGAGAGCCATTTAATTGTTATCACAGCACAATATCAAGGGATAAAGCAGAAGATTTATATCCTGAGTATTTTATTTAAGGAGATTATATGAATGATTATACAAAACCTAGTGGTAATTTAACAATTGATGATTTAACAATACACAAAGATATGCAAATATCTGACACATTTGAAGTCACTAATATTGCACAGGGTGAATATCACAATAAATATATAGAGAATGAAATTAATGCACTACTAAAAAAATACGATTTATCTCTTGAAGGGCTTGAAGCTTTTATAGAAAAATATGAGCCGGAAAGATTGATATAATGAGTTACATAAGTTTACAGAATTTGCATGAGTTAGAAGGTTTATTTGACTACATAAGGGAAGAAGCAGAATATCAAGGCTTTAAGGATTATATAGAAGCTGAAGAGTGGACACACAATAGATTCAGAAAAGATTTTCCTGAATTGACTTCTAAATTATCTTATATTTTGAGAGATGATATTTGGGTAGATTTTTGTCCATTTGAAAAAGATATAGATGATCCTGAAGATTATAATGGTTATGCTATTTATATCTCTTTTAGTAGAATTGCGATGGAAGCTATAAAAGAAGTTTTTGCGGAATATTATATTTAAGGAATATTGCCAAATTAAAGTCAATGGTATAGAGATAATCTAGAAAAAGCAGTCAAAAGTTCAGCTCAAACAACAAAAACGAGCAGTTAAATATGGCACAGAGCACTTGATAGGGTGTTATTTAGAAAAAATTAATTAAGGAAAAAGAAATGATAAAAGAAATATTAGATAGAATAGACGAAAATACTTGGATTATTAGTGATACGCATATAGGTCACGGTAAAGAGGGAACAGGTATTTTGTCTTTCGAGCCCTGCCGCCTCACCCAAATGAGAATAGATGGTTATAATGCCGATGAACATGACCAGTGGATTATAGATAATTGGAATGATACAGTAAAACCGGGCGATACAGTTCTTCATCTAGGAGATTTTGCTTTTAAGCCTGGATATTATACTAAAGAATTTGATACTTGCTATGAAGAAAAATATAAAAATGTTTCTTATAAAGAACTAAAGGCAAGATTAAAGCTTACAAACTCTAAAACATTAGAAGAAATAAGTAAATTCTTAATAGCAGAAACTTCGTTAGATGGGATGAATAAAGAACAATTCAAATCTTTAATAAGTAATTATATTCCAGAAAATGAATATTATATTAGATTTAAAGATTTACTTAATGGAAATATTATTTTGGTCCTTGGGAATCACGATCCTAAGCCCTTCGATAATAAGCTCCAAGGTTTTGATGTTATAAATGGTTTCTATCATTTCACAGGAGATATTCTGAATAAAGTTCAGCATCCAGACCCTATGTTTAGTGGATTTATTAAAGAGATAGGCGGAACCAAATACCTATTTACTCACTATGATATTTTTACAACAGATTCTTGGGATTTAAAAAACAAGATGATTGCTCCTAGAATAAATGTTTTAAAAACTATCTTTGAGGCTTTTGATTGTGATAATTTGGTTCATGGGCATGTTCATAGTTTGCACTCAGCAAGAGAAAAAGATATTAATGTTTGTTTTGAGCATTTAGGTTTTAAACCTAAGAAATTAAGCACATTAATTAAGTAATAATTAAGTAACAACTTAGTATAATATATAATAAAGGAAAAGATTATGACGAATGAAGTTAAAAATGTTTTAAGAGAAAGTGCTATGAGCTTAGTGGAAATTATGCTATTAGAAAATGAGCCATTCAGAATTGTACTATGGAATAATGATAATTGGAATGCACCATTACCAAAAAGAATATTAGAGAGTTTTCCCACTCAGTTGGTGCTTGATATTAAAGATCAAGCATTAGATGACTCTTATATTGACCCAGCAACTGGAGAGATTATAATTTGCACGGTATTTGATGGAGCAGAATATATTAAAGTTCTTGAATATGGCGAAATAATTGCCGTTCTTAGTTTAGATGGCCAACCTTATATTCTAAATGACTTCGCTCAAGATAAAGAGGAAGAAGTGTTAACTGCTAAGGAGGAAAGAGTTGTTTATGAGCCACAATCAGTTGACGAATTAGTCGAGATAGTTTCTTCTGAAGGAATTCCTAAAGAATCTGCTAAAAAATCTATAGATTGTTTTATGAAAAATAATCCTGAACTACGAGAAAGGTTTCAATGATGGAAATAACTTTTCTTGGGAGTGGAAGTGCTTTTGTACCCCTAAAGAGAATTATCAAAGTAACAAGTAAGAAAAATGCTAAATAATGAAAGTATTGCGCATAATATAGGCGACCTTGTAGTTCTTGTTGATAGATATTTTGAAAACAGAAAGCCAAAAATAGATTAGTTCTTAGTCTTTTGGTCACTGAAGATATTCATCTTCTATTTACACGTCTGATATTATTATCAGGTTCCGCGAGCCTTTAAGGATTTAAAAAATGAAAAAAATGTTATTTATTGTGGTTATGGTTATGAGTTTGTTAGTTAGTACAGTATCTGGTGCTGTCACAGATGGCACGATATGGAGTAAATCTATGACTATATCTGGAACAAAAAGTATGGTTGCTATGTACAATAGAAAAGATTATTCAATAAAAGATCAAGATGAAGGTAATATTGCAGTTGCACTAAATAAGAAAATTTGTTCTAACAAAGATTTAAGAGTTCTTATTAACGAAGGGAATATTGCTCAGTTTATCTATTTTTATTCGGATGGAACTCTAATGGTTGAAGTCACTAATTGTGACTAATATCTAATCAGGATTTTTCCTGATTTAAGATTATTTTAAAGTTTTTATGATATAATTATATCATAAAAAGAAACAAAGGATATTAAAAATGATTTTAAATCAAGAAAAAACTAAATGCGAAACTAACATGACAGGTGCTACAGCATTCACTATTCAAGCAAACGCAAAGATGTTTAAAATCTTATCAAATTCTCTTTACTCAAATAAAGAGAGAGCAATTATTCGTGAAGTATCTTGTAATGCTTATGATGCTAATGTAGATGCAGGAAATGGAGATAAACCTATTGAGATACATCTTCCTAATGATCTTGAACCATACTTTAGTGTTAAAGATAGTGGCCCAGGACTAACTCCTGACCAAATGGTCAAAATCTACACTCAATATGGTAATTCTACAAAAACTGACAGAAATGATATGATTGGTGCTTTAGGTCTTGGTTCAAAATCTCCTTTTAGTTATACAACTTCATTTTCTGTTATATCTATTGTTGATGGTACAAAATCATCATACTCTTGCTATATGGATGGCAAAGGTGAGCCTCAACTTCAACCATTTGGTTCAGAGCAAACAAATGAACCAAATGGTGTCGAAATCCGTTTTCCTGTAAAATCAGAGGATTTTAATAAATTTAGACAGGAAGCAGAAGTGGTTTTTCGTCCATTTGAGGTAAAACCAGAAGTAACTGGAAATATAGATTACAAAGTTAAATCTTTTAACATTTTATTGGAGTCAGAGGACAAAAAAGATTGGGAATTGGTTAATCCTATCACAAAAAGCTGGAGAAGGGAGCAAATTAGGGTTGCCATCCAAGGGAATATAGAATACCCTATTAACACAGATAAAATATCTGAATTTTTATCAGATAATGCTAAGACGTTTATTTATGAAGACTTTAGATTGTATTTTGATATTGGTGACCTTGATATTTCGGCATCACGAGAAGAACTAGGATATGATAAAATTACTGTTAAAAATATTACCAATAAATTTGAGAAAATGGCATCAGAAATTATAGAAACTCAAAATAAAAAAATCAATAATTTTGATACAAAATACGAGGCTATGAGATATATTGCTGATATTCAAAGTGCTTCATCAATTTATAGAAATTTCTCTTATACTTATAATGGGAAAGAAATAAACACATCTATAAAATTTGACAGCTCAAAATATAATGTAATAGGTTATCATAACAATGGAAGAATAATCAGAAGGGA
>Ga0256837_1002192_pt1 | contig 12414 bp, 11 predicted proteins | sample 4562384metaG_FD_185976 | JGI IMG/M metagenome (GOLD analysis project Ga0256837, IMG submission 185976) | Hydrothermal vent microbial communities from Guaymas Basin, Mexico - 4561-384 | ecosystem: Environmental > Aquatic > Marine > Hydrothermal vents | place: Mexico: Guaymas Basin | collected... | reverse complement strand
TAGGACAAAAAAAGCCAAATAAATGGGGATTATATGATATGCACGGAAATGTATGGGAATGGTGTGAAGATTGGTATATAGATAATTATAATAAAACACCAAGAGATGGAAGAGCGAATACAAAAGGGGAACAAAAATATAAAGTCCTTCGCGGTGGTTCTTGGGGCAATAATGCTTACGGTCTTCGTTCAGCTAATCGTGACAGGGTCGATCCTGCTAATACGTACGACAGTAGTGGGTTTCGTTTAGTGGGTGAGCCTTAGGGGACTTTACACTTAAGATTTAGTGTTTTTAACCCTTGGAGTTTTTAGATTTTTATTTTTAAAACGGCACGGAGTGCCGAAAATGATTTTTAAGGAAATTTTTTTGAATGACAACTATCCAATAATAGTAAAAACATATCAACTTACACTTTGGTATATTAAGAAGATAGAAAAACTACCTAAAAATCATAAATTTACTTTAGGGGAAAGAATTCAAAATATACTTTTAGATTTACTTCTGTTTTATACACAAGCAATTTATAGCAAAAATAAAAAAGAGCTTTTAAATAAAGCAAATTTATCTATAGAAAGTTTAAGAATACTTACAAAACTTTTAAGTGATTTAAATATTTTAAATGATGATAATAAAAGATATATTTTAAGTAATCTAAATGAAATAGGAGCTATGAGTGGTGGCTGGACAAAATCTTTATAGTAAGATATCTGACATTGATAACCTTTACAAAGCAAGTAAAGACGCTATGAAAGGTAAAAAATCAAAAAAATATGTGGCAAAGTTTTGGTTAAATGAAGATAGAGAAATAGATAAAATATATGAAGAATTAAAAGAAAAAAAATATGTATTTGGAGAGTATAAAGAATTTATTATAAACGATAATGGAGTAACAAGAAAAATCTCAGCTGCACCATTTCGTGATAGAGTTGTCCATCATGCTATTACAAATATACTAGAACCTATGTTTGAGAAAAGTTTTATATATGATAGTTATGCGAATAGAAAAGGAAAAGGTACTTTAAAAGCTTTACAAAGAGCAAAGCACTATGCTTCTAAATATAAATATGTTTTACAACTTGATATAAAAAAATATTTTCCTAGTATAGATTTTGATATTTTAATAAAAGCTATTTCAAAAAAAGTACAATGCAGAGATACTATAAATCTATTGGAAAAACTTATATTTAATTCAAACAAACAAGAGGAAACTAACTTTTATTTTAAAAATGACAATCTATTTACCCCTTATGAAAAACAAAGAGGTTTACCTCTGGGAAATCAAACTAGTCAATTTTTTGGAAATATTTATTTAAACGAGTTTGACCACATCATAAAAGAGAAATTTAAAATTAAAGGTTATATAAGATATGTTGATGATATGTTATTTTTTGACAATTCAAAGGATTTTTTAGAAAAAATAATTGAAAAAATAAAAAATGAATTAGGAAATTTTAGGCTTAAAATTCATCCTTTAAAAATAAAACTATTGCAAACTCAAAAAGGATTTATATTTTTAGGACACAAAGTATTTAATACACATTTTAGACTTACAAGTAAAGCTATAAGAAGAGGAAGAAGAAAACTTATAAAGACTAAGTGTCTTTACAATTTTTGTAAAATAGATATAAATCAAGCAAAAAATAAAATATTTGGTACTATTGGCTTTTTTAAACTTGGAAGTAATTATAAAATATGTGAAGAGTTGCTTTTACAAAGTGTTTTAGTGAACACTTTGCAAAGGCAATAACCTTCGCGGTGGTTCTTGGAACAATAATGCTAACAATCTTCGTTCAGCTAATCGTAACAGGAACAATCCTACTAATACGAACAACAATAATGGGTTTCGTTTAGTGGGTGAGCCTTAGAAAACTTTTTTTGCCAGAGTTTTTATAAGTGATTATAAAAAGTGTGCTGTTAAAAGTTCATTGCCTTTTCACTTAATAAGTGTAATAATTATCTTACTATTGTTATTTTTACATTAGTAAGATATTAAAATATATTATGATATTGTCATTATAGGGATAAACAAAATGAAACTAAAAAAATTACCAATAGGCATACAAACATTTGAAAACATAAGAAAAGAAGATTATCTATATATAGATAAAACAAAAGAGGCACTAGAACTAATAGAAACTTTTAAATATGCTTTTTTATCTCGTCCTAGAAGATTTGGTAAGTCTTTGTTCTTAGATACTTTACAAGATATCTTTGAGGGTAAAAAAGAGTTGTTTGAAGAGTTGTATATCTATGATAAATATAATTTTGAAGATAAATATCCAGTTATAAAGATAGATTGGAGTGGAGATTTTCAAACATTAGAATCTACTAAGCAAGTAGCTAAAAGAATATTTGAACTAAATCAAAAGCATCTAGGTATAACTTGTGAAGATGATGAAGATGTAGCTGTGTGTTTTAATAGACTTATAGAAGAATCTTATCAAAAATACAAAAAACCAGTAGTGATACTAATAGATGAATATGATAAACCAATATTAGATAATATAGAAGATACAAAAAGAGCTAATGAAAATAGAGAGTTTTTAAGAGCTATCTATGTTCAGTTAAAAGCAAATGACAGATATATAAAATTTGCTTTTCTTACAGGAGTATCTAAGTTTAGTAAAGCTTCTATCTTTAGTGGGCTAAATAATCTTGAAGATATAACTCTAAATAAAAAGTTTGGTAATATTTGTGGATATACTCATAAAAATATAGAAAATGAGTTTTTACCATATCTTGATGGTGTAGATTTGCAAAAAGTCAAAAAATGGTATAACGGATACAATTTTTTAAAAGACCCAGTTTATAATCCATTTGATATATTGCTATTTATAAAAAATGAATATATCTATAAAAACTATTGGTTTGAGACTGCAACTCCTAGTTTTCTTATAAAGTTGATTAAGAAAAATAACTACTTTTTGCCAAAACTCTCAAACTTAATGCTTGATGAAAAGATTTTAAATAGTTTCGATATAGAAAATTTGGATTTGGAAGTTATACTTTATCAAGCTGGATACTTAACTATAGATACAGTAAATATAGATGAAGATGATGATATTATCTACACTTTAAAACTACCAAATCTTGAAGTTAAAAAGTCATTTTATCAGTATATCATCACTTCCATCTACCAAGATAAAACACTAAAAAGAAAAAGTATAAGTAAAGCATTAAGAGATGTAAACTTAGAAGAGTTTAAAAACTCTCTAGTTTCTATATTTGCTTCACTTCCTACTGATAACTTTAGAAAAAATAGTATTGCAAACTATGAAGGCTTTTATGCTAGTGTGATTTTTACATATCTTAGCAGTTTTGGACTTGATATAGTGGGCGAGGATGTTACAAATCAAGGTTATATAGACTTAACTCTAAAAGCAGACAATGCCATATATATCATAGAGTTTAAGATGGGAGATAGTAATGCTTTAGAGCAAATAAAACAAAAAAAATATTATGAAAAATATTTAAACCTACAACAAGATATATACATCATAGGGATAAATTTTGATAAAGATAAAAAAAATATAAGTAGATTTGAATGGGAACAAATCTAAGTATGGCAAACAATATTTGGAGCATAGGTAGAGCTGATGCTAAAAAGTGCGATATATTGCTAAATCATTCTACCGTATCATCAACTCATGCAAAGCTGAGTTTTGAAAATGGAAAGTACTTTTTAGTTGATAACAACTCTACAAATGGCACTTATATATTGAGAAATAATCAAAAAATAATCTTAAATAAAAAAACAGAAATTTTACCAAATGACAGTATCTATATTGGTCAATACAAAATAGATACTATGGGGTTGATAGAACTAAGCATAAATTCAAGCACAGATATACCAACAAAACAGCCAACAAAACAGCCACCAAAGAAAAAAATAAATAAAAAAGAACATAGTATAAAAGATGATACTAAACAAGCAAAATCAAATACAATATTATACACATTTATAAGCTTGTTGATAGCTAGTTCAGTTGTAGCATATGTTATGTTTTTTATGTTTGGAAAACTATCTATTCAAACAAATCCAAGAGATGCTAGTGTATATATAGATGGAGAGATTTTGAAACAAAAAACTCCATTATCAGCATATAAACTAAGAGTGGGAAAACATCATATATCACTTATAAAAGATGGATATATAAAAATAGATGATGATATAAATATAAAAAATAAAAATCAAGTAAAATCGTATGATTTTATACCAAGTAAAACAGAAGTAACAATCACTTCAACACCATCAAAAGCAATAGTATTTATAAATGAACAAAAATATGGAGTAACTCCATATAGATTTTTAGCAAATTATAACAATGTAAAAAAGTACAAAATTCAGATCAAAAAATCTATGTTTGATACATTTGAACAAACCTACACTTACCTAGAACTACAAAATCAACCAAATTTAAATATAAACTTAATCAGAAATCAAGGATTACTTAAAATTTTAAGTACCCCAAGTGGTGCTAAGTTAAAAATAAACAATCAAATTATGGGTCGAACTACTTTTAATCTTCCAAATTTTAAAAGAGATAAAAGGTATAAGATAGAATTGTCTAAAAAGAGATATAAACCCCTCACAAAGATAATCAAATATACTCAAATAGAAAAAGTAAATGTTTTAGAATTTGAGATGGATTTGTTAGAAAAGATAGGTGTTAAAGAGTACCCAGAAAGATACTTTAAAATACATCCATACAACAATAGTCAAAATGTACTAACTCAAACAAGAGAGGAGATAATGAGAAATCTACCTCAAAATATAAGAGATAATGTACAAGGTAGAGGTGTTCGAGATGATGAAAATGCTTTTTTAGCTTGGATGGCTCCACACCTTAGAACAGAAGATATCATAAAGTACAATACTGTTATGACAAGTGATAAAGTGGAACATGATTACGAAGTTACGGTTGATTTTACCCTTAAACTAAAACAAACAAGAGAGGGAAATGCTTTTGGTTTTGATATGACACCATTTATGGATATACCAAGTGTAGCTTACATAACAAGAAAAGCAAGTGCAACATATGTTTTAAAAGACAACCCAGATGGAACAGGTAAAATAAGTGTTATAAAAAATATAAATTTCGGAAGAGTAAATACAGCCGAATCTATATCTATGATAGGAATAAGTGTAAAATTTATCACAAAAATAGATAATATAGATTTTAAAATCACTAAAGTAAAAAGGATAGATTGATGAGACTAATAATTGTTATGTTGATTTTTGTATTTCATGTATATGCAGGTTCTTTTAGTACCTCTGTTATAGCCGATACAAATAATTATTTGGATAAAAATATACAAAAAAGTATAGGTAGTGTAGATGCTCATCAAAAAGCATTTATACAAGGCACAAAACAAACTCTTATAGATATAGGAAAAGATATAAGAGATCATCATTTTGGAGATAAACCAAAAAATGGTAGATATCTTTTAAGATACAAAGTAAACTGCCCTATAAAATCTACTAGAATAGAGTTTGACGGAGTAGAAAACAATATGGAAATGCTAGATATGTTTGATGACTATAAAGTAAGTGGATGGGTTGATCTCTACCCTGGGTCATATAGTGTAACTTGCATAGGTGCTGGTATGGGTGGAGATAAAGTTACCATAGGAAATGTATATATAAATATGAATAATAAAAATAAATTTATTTATGGTAGTTGGTAGATTAAAATAAAAGAAAAACTAAGATATAATACATCAGTTTAATAGTATATAAAGGTAAACTTAAATGCAAGAAATTCATGAATCAGCATTAAAGATAGGTACAAAACTTCAAGAGTATGAGATAACAAATATTTTAGGAGTTGGTGGTTTTGGTGTAACATACTTAGCAGTAGATACAAATCTCAAACATCAAGTGGTTATAAAAGAGTTTCTTCCAAATGATATAGCTGTAAGAAAAGAGTACACAACAGTAGTACCAAAATCTAGTTCTGATAAAGAAAGTTTTGAATGGGGTATGAGTAGATTTATCCAAGAAGCTCAAACCTTAGCACAGTTTAAACATCCAAATATAGTAAGAGTAAATAGATTTTTTCAAGCAAATGGAACTGCTTATTTTGTGATGGATTATGAAAAAGGTCAAGACTTAGAAGAGTATCTTAAAAAATCAGATAAACCTTTATCTGAAGATGAGATATTGCAAATTATCATCCCTATTTTAGATGGTTTAAGAGAAGTACACTTACATGATTTTTTACACCGTGATATAAAACCAGGCAATATTTTTATAAGAGACAACGGCACTCCAATGCTTATAGACTTTGGAGCAAGTAGATTTGCTATGGGTTCAAAGTCAAAATCACTCTCAGTTGTTCTAACAGAGGGTTATGCACCAAAAGAGCAATATAGTTCAAAAGCAAAACAAGGTGCATATACAGATATATATGCCATAGGTGCAGTTATGTATAAGATGGCTACAGGTATAACACCCATAGAAGCAAGTGAAAGAACAAATGCCATAACAGATGATGAACCAGACCCACTGATAAAACTTCAAGATAAAGGCTTAAGAGGTTTTAGTGATAGCTTTTGTAAAGCTATTGATTGGGCTTTGGAGTTTAAACCAAAAGATAGACCGCAAGAAGTTAAAGAGTTTCAAGATGTAGTAATGCAAAAAGAAACTGTAAAATTTCAAATTGAAGAAATAGCAAATAAAGAAGAATATCCTAAGTATAAAAATCAACAAGAGATTGTAAAATCATCTTTTGATATTGATAATAATTTAAGTATTACATTAATAATTTATTTTTTTAAATCTACATTTGGTGTTACATTATCTTTATTTTTATTTTCCACATATGCTATTTCTCTAGAAACACCACCAAGCTATGTGTTGATGGTATATAATTTTAGTTCTCATTTTTTTGATAATACTATTTCTACAAGTACACTTGAGTTTGGAATAATAATTCATATACTTTTTGTTGTATATTTTTTAAAATTTAAAAGAAATACTAAAAATATAATGTTGAATAATATTTTTAGTATTATTTTTCTAAATATTTTAAGGTTGATTATTTATTATACAAATTTTTATGTTATTTATTTATCTGTAATTATATTTTATATATTTATATATTTAAGAATTAAAAAGGGTAACTAAAAATGCAAAATAAAGCTTGGAGTATAGGAAGATTAGATTCAAACAGATGTGATATATTGTTGCAAGGCGATAGTATATCTAGTGTTCATGCTACACTTAATTTTCAAAATGGTAGATTTTTTGTTATAGATAATGATAGCACCAATGGTACATATATAATAAGAGATAATCAAAAGTATAGTATTACTGAACATACTGAGATTTATCCTAGTGATATTGTGTTATTTGGACAAAGTGAATATAGACTAGATGACTTGATAGAGCATAGTAATCAAGTAGAGGGTACAAGTACAAACTCTTTGGTAGTTGTAGAGGGTATGTCAGCTAGTGCAAAGAATAACTATCAAAGTCAAGGTATAGTAAAAGTTGTTTTAGCTTCTGAGATTAGTCCAAAACAAGATTCTAAAGTGTTAGATAAAGAGGACAATAGTAAAAAAATAAGATGTTATGAGTGTACAACTGTTATATCTATAAACAAACCTTGTCATGAGTGTGGAAGTCAAGAACATATGGAGGATTTATATGAGTGAGACAATGAAAAAGTTAGTTGTAGCAGGTGCTATGGTCATAGTTGCTGTTGTTGTTATATTTGCTGTTAGTTCAGCATTGGAACAAAAGTTTGCTATAAGATTTTTTGGTGGTGTTGGAGATATTTTTACTATTCAAAGTATGATGTGGATTATGTTTTTTATAACACTAGGTGAGTTGGGTATTAGAGTAAAAGAGGTTTTGCACATAGATAAAGGATTTTCAAAAGAGTATCTACCAGAAGATTCTCACTCAGTACTAGAACAAAGCGATATGGGTTCTATCTCAAAAGGTGTAAATGATGATGCAGATACTAAAGGAAGTTTAGCTAACTTCATAAAAAGACTTGTGATGCAATTTCAAATAAGCCATAGCATAGAACAAACTCAAAATATGCTAAATTCTCAACTAGAGATACAAAGTGCAGTTATAGATACAAACTACAATATGATACGATATTTAACTTGGTTGATTCCTACTTTAGGGTTTATCGGTACAGTTATAGGTATAGCAAATGCACTTGCATATGCAGGTATCCCTGGAAAGGCAACTTCTCCTGAGTTTGTATCTGTTCTTACAGTAAAATTGGCTGTTGCTTTTGATACAACTTTTGTTGCTTTGATTATGAGTGCTGTATTAGTGTTTTTTATGCATATTATACAAGGTAAAGAGGAGAGCAATTTAGTTAAAATTGGTCAGTATTGTTTAGATAATCTTATAAATAGATTATATGTTAAAAAATAAATTTAAAGGAAAAAAATGAGAAGATGTGATAACAACGAACACTTTTATGATGAAAATAAACATAGCAGTTGCCCTTACTGTACAGGAGCTAGAGATAATGGAGCAAAAACAGTAGTATATGGTGGCAATAAATCTAGTAGTACAGTTAAAATAGATACTCCAGCAAATGAAGAACTACCAAAAAATACGATAGCAATGGAGCCTACACCTACTCCAAAACAAGAGATACCAGCTACTGGACCTAAAACTGTAGCTGCATGGGGCAAGAAAAAGACAACTACACCAGAAGCTACTCAAACAATAACTCCTGAACAAAATACACATCAAGAAACTACAAACAAATCAGATGCACCAGTAGTGGGATGGTTTGTTATCATTGAGGGAGATGGAGAAGGCACAGACTTTAGAATCATACCAGGTATGAATACTATAGGAAGAGAACACTCAAATGCTATAAGCATAAATTTTGGTGATACTTCCATAAGTAGAGAAAAGCATTGTACTATAATATTTGACTATAAAAATAAACTGTTTTTCTTACAACACGGAGATGGTTCAAACTTAACTTATCTCAATGATAGTGTTATATTAACTCCAACACAACTAAAAGCTGGAGATATTTTAGGTTTAGGTGATACTAAGCTAAAATTTATCCCTTTTTGTTGTAATGATTTTTGTTGGGAACTATAAAAAATTATGATAGAGATAGGTAATGCACAGATAATCGGAGAGAGAGAAAATCAAGAAGATTATTTTGCTACTGTACCTATACTTGGTGGTTATCTTTGTGTAGTAGCTGATGGTATGGGTGGTTATGAGGGTGGAGAGATAGCAAGTCAGATATGTGTAAAAGATTTTATAAGATTTTATAAAGATAATACAAATAAATTTCATTTAGATAAGTTACTTTTAGAAGCTACTCACTATGCTCATTCTAGTATAAAATCAACCATAAAAGAAAATCCATCTTTAGAAGATATGGGGACTACCCTTGTATCTGCCATTATCAAATATAACGGTATTATGTGGGTAAATGTAGGTGATAGCCCTATGTATCGTTTTAGAAAGCATACATTACAAAGAATAAATGCAAATCATTCAGTTGCAGGGGATTTAGAGATAAAACTCAACAATGGTGAGATAACTCAACAAGAGTTTGATACAGATGAAAATAAGCATATGCTTACAAGTGCAATAACTTGTGATGATATCCCTATACTTGAACTGCAAGATACTTTTTTACAAGTAGAAAATGATGATATATACATACTAGCTAGTGATGGCATCCATAGCATTAGTGATGATAAAATATCTTCTATAATCTCAAAAAATACATCATCAGCACAAAGTATAGCTCAAAACCTCATAGATGCAGTTGAACAAAAAAATGTACAATATCAAGATAATACAACTATAATAGTTGCTAAAATAAATAAAAAAGGTTAAACAATGAATTGGTATATATCTGTATTAAAAAAGTATATGGTATTTAATGGTAGAGCAAGTCGGTCTGAGTATTGGTATTTTATGTTATTTTACCAAATCATTACTATAGTATTAAGTATCATTAACCAATTAATAATACAAACTGAAAATTCTACTTTAATAATTATTAGTAGTTTAATTGTACTTGCATATATTTTAGGTTTTCTTCTTCCTGCTCTTGGTGTTACTATAAGAAGATTACATGATATTAACAAAAGTGGGTGGTGGATGCTAGTTAGTATTATCCCTATTATTGGATTTTTAATATTGATATATTTTTTAGTACAAAAAGGTACTGATGGAGAAAATCAATATGGAAAAAATCCTATTATAAATGATGATAAAGAAGATATACCATCGCAAGAACAACAATCCCAAACAATCACCCCTCAAAAAACAACTAAAAAAGTTTTAAGTTGTAAGCTTTACTTTTTAAAAGGTGAATTTGAAGGAAGTGATATAACACTAAATACAAATGAACCTTTAACCATAGGAAGAGATCCAAACCAATCAAGTCTCATAGTAAATGATACCCAAATATCAAGCACACATCTTAAACTAACACTAAAAGAAGATGAACTTTATATACAAGATTTAAACTCTACAAATGGAAGTTTTTATTTTGATGGTAATTCAAAACAAAAGATAGAACAAGGTGAAACTATATCTATAGGAAAAGAGTCTAGTGGCATAGTTATCATAGTTGCAAGTGAAGATTTATTTAGTTTTAGAGTTGATTTAGAGGAGATATAAAATGCTAGAAGAAAATGAAATAGCACTTAAAGCTGGTACGAAACTTCAAGAGGAATACCTTCTTGAGAGTGTGTTAGGAGTTGGTGGGTTTGGTATCACATACTTAGCTACAGATATAAATCTTGAAAAAAAAGTAGTTATAAAAGAGTTTTTACCAAATGAGATAGCCATAAGAAAAGAGCATACAACTGTTATGCCTAAAAGTTTGGGTGATACAGATAGTTTTGAATGGGGTATAGATAGATTTTTGCAAGAAGCAAAAACATTAGCAAAGTTTAACCATCATAACATTGTAAAAGTTACAAGATTTTTTAAAGAAAATGGTACTGCATACTTTGTTATGGATTATGAAAAAGGTCAAGATTTAGATGAGTATCTAGCATCTTTGGAAAGATATTTAACTCAAGATGAGATACTTCAAATCATCATTCCTATATTGGACGGACTAAATGAAGTTCATGCAAAAGATTTTTTACATCGTGATATAAAACCAGGCAATATTTTCATAAGAGAAAATGGTTCTCCTATGCTCATAGACTTTGGAGCTAGTAGATTTGCTATAAGCTCAAAATCAAGAAGTATAACACAGATACTAACTCCTGGTTATGCACCAGTAGAGCAATACTCCACAGATATATCAAAACAAGGTGCATATACAGACATATATGCCATAGGTGCAGTTTTATATAAACTGATAACTGGTAATATCCCAGCAGAAGCACAAGATAGAAGTAATGCTATCATAGATGGTGATGAAGATCCTTATATACCTTCTAAAAAAGCTTCTAACATAAAAGTAGATACTTCACTTACAGATGCCATAGACTGGGCTTTAAATATAAGAGCAAAAGATAGACCTCAAAGTGTAGTAGAGTTTAGAGATACTCTTTTGGGAAATATCAAGCATACACAAGTAAAAGAAAAAGAAGATATAAATACAAATACAACAGCAAAACCAACCTTAAAAGAAAACAAACCAAACAACAAAAGTAAAATCATAGCAGGGTTAATAGCCGTAGTCTTAGTAGTTGTTGGAATGTTTTTTGTTTTAAAACCAGCAGATGGATTTGTAAGTATAGATACAAATCCAAAAGGTGCAAATGTTATCATCGATGGAAAAGCACTACAATCCCAAACACCTATAAATAATCATAAGCTTAGTTCTGGAGAACATACAGTAAAACTTCAAAAAACTGGCTATATAGAAGTGGTAGATAAACTAAACATTAAAAAAGATGGTTTTACAGAATCTAAATTTGACCTAATATCTAAAACAAAAGAGGTTGTAGTTAGTTCTAGTCCCAAAGGTGCATTAGTTTATATAAATGGAGCTAAAAAAAGTAAAACACCCTATAAGTTTAAAATAGATTATGATAAAAACAAAGAGTATAAGATAGAGATAAAAAAAGATAACTTTGAAACATTAACAAAGCAGTTTAGCTGTATGGATTTGTATAAAAATCCATCTAAAAAGTTTACTCTTGTGAGAAACAAAGGTGTACTAAAAATAACTTCAAATGTCAAAAAAGCACAAGTATGGATAAATGGTAAGAAAGTAGGTAAAACACCATATAGCTATAATGATTTTCAAAAAGACAAAGAGTATCTTATAGAGTTAAAAGATAAAAGGTATATCTCTACTAAAAAGAGTATAAACTACACAAAGATAAAAGATATAAACTATATAGATATAAATCTTAAAAAAACAAAACAAACTATAGCTAAAGAGAAGAAAAGATTTTTTAATTCAATTAATATGATAAAGATAAAAGCAG
>Ga0256837_1002189_pt1 | contig 12420 bp, 12 predicted proteins | sample 4562384metaG_FD_185976 | JGI IMG/M metagenome (GOLD analysis project Ga0256837, IMG submission 185976) | Hydrothermal vent microbial communities from Guaymas Basin, Mexico - 4561-384 | ecosystem: Environmental > Aquatic > Marine > Hydrothermal vents | place: Mexico: Guaymas Basin | collected... | reverse complement strand
ATGTTAAGAATTTAAAAAACGAGATAGAGAGATTATTAAATAAAAAAGAGTATGCGTATTTATATGAACATCTTAAAAAGTTACAAGAAGAAATTTTAAAAATTGATAATGCATTAGATATTTTTGAGTATAAAAAACTTATTAAATTTAGTAGGCTATATTTAGAAAAAAACTTTTTACTCCAATCTCTTACTATGCTTTTTGAGGCTGCTAGTGCTTATTTAGAATTTAAAACAAAAGATGATTTTGAGTGTAGAAAAGGAGAATACAAGATAACAAAAGGGGATAATAAATATAAATTTAGAAATTGTTTGAAGTCTAAATTAAGTTGTGCTATACATTCTAAATGTAAATATGAAAGTATAAAAGAACTATCTAGATTTATAGAAATTTCTAATTTAAATAACTTTGGGAAGCATTTAATTAGAGTAGATCACCTTAGAAATGATTCAGCTCATGCGTTTATTAATGGAAAAAAAGAGGAATTTGAGAATAAAAAAAGCAAGTTTAAAGAAGATATAGAAAAAGAATTAAAGTATTTTGAAGAAATTTTGTTAAGAAAATAAATGAAAGTAATAGTTATAAGATTATAATGCCCCTAAAATATTTTGGAGTTTTGAAAATCTAAAAGCTAAAACATCCAGTTTATCTTTTTAAGATGTAGTGAAGCTTTCTAATTTATTTTTAAGGTAAAAAATTAGTCTATCTTTTATAGTTTCTACAAAGTTTTACTGTTTAAATTATATTTAAAAGCGGCTTTTTTAAAATCTAAAAGAGTGTTATAATTTAGATTAAAAAATCTTTAAGAGGAAAGAATGAAAATTTTACATACTTCGGATTTGCACATAGGGCATAATGTAAACGGAATAGACAGAACTGATGAATTTAGAAGACTTTTTGAGTGGTTTTATAAGACAATAGAGAGAAAAAAAGTTGATGTTTTGATTATCAGTGGAGATGTTTTTGACGTTTATTATCCTTCAAACGAAGCGATTAAGCTTTATTATGATTTTTTGGTATCTCTTCAAAACAGACTGCAAAAAGTAATAGTAATAGGCGGCAATCACGACTCTCCTAAACACTTAAGAGCCCCTAAGGATGTTTTAAAATATCTTGATATAGTGGTTGTGAGTGGAAGCGAGGATGATTATTTGGAGGTTGTGGAGTTTGATGATTTTGAGATTGTTTGTGTGCCTTATTTGAGAGAGGGAATTTTAAAAAAATACGACAGTGACTTAAAAGAGGCGTTTAAGAAGATATATAAAAGAAAAAGTAACAAAAAATTAATAACCACGGGGCATTTTACTGTTTATGGAAGTGATTTGGGAGGGAGTGAGAGAGATATTTATATAGGCAAAATAGAAGCCGTTCCAAGCAGTGTCTTTGATGGATATGATTATGTGGCTTTGGGGCATATTCACAAACCTCAAGAGATAAGAAAAGGTGTAGTTTACAGTGGTTCTCCTTTGCAACTGGGGTTTAATGAGAATTATCAAAAAAAGGTTGTTTTGCTTGATAGCGAAAGTATGGAATATGAGTTTTTGAATGTACCGAAATTTAGGGAGTTTTATTCTTTAAAGGGTAGTTTTGAGGAGGTTTTAAAAGAAATAAAAGATTTAAAAGACGCTTTTGTGGAGATTGAATTAAATGAAATCGTCTCTTCTTTTGATTTGGAGAAGTTAAGAGAAAATGAAACCCTTGATATAGTAAAAATAAAAATGCCAATAAAAATAGCAAAAACCGAAATGAATATAAAGAACGTAGCTCCTAAGGATTTTATAAAAGAGATTTTTAAAAATGAGGATGATTTGGAAGAGATTTTAAAAATAATAGACGAAATTAGGAGAGAAGATGAAAATTAAGAGGCTTTATTTGGAGAATGTTAACTCTTTTTACGGTGGGTTTGAGATTGATTTTGATAAGTTTGATGGACTTTTTTTAATCTCCGGTCCTACCGGCAGTGGTAAAACCACCATAATAGACGCTATTTTGGCAGCTCTTTACAATAAAACCCCACGGCTTAAATCTTCTAAGTATCTTTTAAACAAACATGCTAAAAACGGAAAAATAATACTTGATTTTGAGATAAAAGGGGAAGTTTATACGATAACCTGGGAAGCTAAGCTTATAAGAAGAGGCAAAGAGATTGAGTTAAAAAGAAATCTTTATAAGGGAAATAGCCATATAGCGGATTCAAAAGCTATAAAAGAAGAACTTTTAAAACTTATAAAACTTGATTTTAATCAGTTTACCAAATCCGTAGTACTGGCTCAAGGTGAGTTTGATGCGTTTTTGAGTGCCGATTCGAATGAGAAAATGAGTGTGCTTGAGAAGATTTTGAATGTGGAGGAGTTTGAGAAAATTTCTGTTAGGGTTTATAACAAAACTAAAGAATTAAAAGAAAAAGCGAAAAATATTTTAGATGATATAAACGGCTTAAGGGTCGATGATTTAGATAAATTGTCAAAAGAGTTTGAATCAAAAAGCGAGGAGCTAAAAAGAGTTGATAAAAAGTTATCGGAAATTGACAAAACGATTTTGCTTATAAAAGAAAAAGAAAAACTCTTAAAGGATAAAGAAGTTTTAAGTGAAGAGATAGAAGAGATAGTTAAAGAGCTTGAAAGTGTGGATTTTGACGAAGAGGAGTTTTTAGTAAAAAAAGAGGAGTTCTTAAAGAGAAAAAAAGAGTATGAAAAAGAGTGTGAAATCCTTAATGAAGAGGTTTTAAAAGAGAGTAAACTCCAACATCTGAATAAAAACTTAAGCTTAAAAACTAAAGATATAGATTTGGTTTTTTCTCAAATTGAGAAATTAAAAAAAGAGCTTTCTTTTTTGGAGGCTAAAAGGGATGATTTAAAAAATGAGATTGAAAAAACGGATTTAAAATTTCATAAAGACAAAGCCCTTGAGAATTTTGACGAGGTAAGTGAGATATTTAGTGAGCTCTCTTTTTTAAGGGATGAGTATTTAAAAACCAAAAAAGGAATAAAAGAGCTTAATTTAAAAAAAGAATCCAAAATAAAAGAGCTTTTTGAATTAAAAAAGAGTCTTGATGAATTTAAAAAAGAGTTTGAATATTTAGAAGCAAAAACGCTTGTATTAAAGTATGAAAAAGAAAGGGGTGTTTTAAAAGAAAATACGCCCTGTCCTTTGTGTGGAAGTAAAGAACACCCTTTTGTAAAAGACCCTCCCACAATTGAAAAAGACGTAAAAAAAAGATATGAAAAGCTAAAAAAAACGATAGAGGAAAAAGAGGCTTTTTTAAGTGCCATTGATACGGAAATTAAAAACATAGAAGCGATTTTAAAAAACGAAAACGAAAAACTTTTTGAAATTAAAACAAAGGGCGAAAAGCTAAAAGAAAAACTTGATAAATTTTCTTTAAAAGAGGATGAAATAGAACTTCTGCAAGAGAAAAGGGCTCAAAACGAACTTTTACAAAAAGAAAAAAACAGACTAGAAAAAGAACTGTTAAAAACAGAGTTGGCTTTTGATGAAAAAAAGGGGGGGTTAAAAGAAAAAGAGAAGTTTTTTAAAGATTTAAAACTTCAAAAAGAGACTATTTTAAAAGAGATGGAAAAAATAGATTTAAATATAAAAAATCCTTCTTTGAAAAAAGAGTCGATAAAAAAAGAATTTGAAAAAATGGAAAAAGAGTTTTTCAAGTATCAGCAAGATATAGAAAAACTCAAAAATAAAATAACTGTGCTTGAGAGTAAAAAGAGCGAAAAAGAAAAACGTTTAAGAGAGATTGAAAACCGTTTAAAAGAGATAGTCGTAAAAGATGAGAATGTTTTTTCAAAAAAAGAGGAGTTGAGTTTAAAAAAAGACTCTTTAAATCAGCAACTCGGATATCTGAAAAAAGAAATAGAGGAGATTAAAAGAGATTTTCAAAAAAAAGAGACTCTTTTAAAAGAGTTTGACGAACTTAACAAACGTTTAAATCTATATGAAAAAATAAACTCCAAAATAGGAAGTGCTGACGGAAAGTCTTTTAAAAGAATAGCTATTAATTATATGATGGACTCTTTGCTTTTTATGGCTAATGAAGAGCTTTTTAAACTTAGTGAGGGCAGGTATGTTTTGGAGAAGTCGGAGAATTTAGAAAAGCTTGATTTGTTTGTAACGGATACATTTTATTCCAGTAAAAGAGAAGTGAATACCTTAAGTGGCGGAGAGAAGTTTTTGGTCTCTTTGGCTTTGTCTTTTGGGCTTAGCAATATGTTAAGAGACAGCGTTAAGATTGAAAATATGTTTTTGGATGAAGGGTTTGGGAGTTTGGATGAGAGAAGTTTGAATAGGGCGTTGGAAGTTTTGATGAGTGCGAATAAAGGAAGTATAGGTATAATATCTCACGTTGAAAAATTAAAAGACGAAATCGATAAAAAGATTTTGGTGAAGAAAAAACCGGGAGGTAAAAGTTTTATTGAATTTATTGTTTAAATGGTTAAAGTTTAGTTTATCAGACTTAGAAAAATTGAATTAATTTTGGTATAATTAATGGAAAAAGGAGTGTGGATGAGGAAGTTTGTTTCGATTGTAGCGGCTGCTAGTTTAGTGGCATTTATAGCCGGATGTGGTAAAAAAGAAGAAAAACAAAAAGAGATAAAAGTAGGTATTTTACAACCTCTAACGGGACCTATTGCTAATTTTGGTCAAAAAACTCTTGACGGAATTAAAGTCGTTTATGATAAATACAATACTTTACCGGACGGGACTAAAATTAAGCTTGTTGAGGTTGATAATCAGTTTGATAAAGTACAAAACGTAAACGGATATCAAAGACTTGTAAGTAAAGAAAGCGTAATTGCAGTTGAGGGTCCTTTAGCTTCTAGTATGGCAAAAGCGGTAAAAAGATTTGCGGAAAAATCAAAAACTCCGACTGTTGTTCAGATAGCTACGAATCCGGACGTTACGAAAAATACAAAATATATGACAAGGGCGTGTTTTACGGATGATTTTCAAGGAAAAGTGGGAGCCGTTTATGCAATTAAAAACGGATATAAAAAAGCGGTAATTTTATTTGACGCGGCTCAAGATTATTCAACGGGACTAAAAAAAGAGTTTGAAAAAGAGTATAAAAAAGACGGAGGAAAAATTTTAGCGGTGCTTCATATCAATACAGGAGATAAAGACTTTAATGCTCAAATAGCACAGATTAAAAAATTAAACCCTGATATTATTTATGCACCTATTTATGCTCCAGAAGGCGGACTTTTTGTAAAACAGCTTAGAGAAAACGGAGTAAAAGCACCGGTACTAGGAGGAGATGGGCTTGCAGATGTTTCTCAGATGACAAAACTTGCCGGAAAAGCTGCAAACGGGGTTATGTTTACCGACCATTTCGATGCTAAAAAACCACCTACAAATCTTTCAAAAGAGTTTATTAAAGAGTTTGAAAACAAATATCATAGAGCTCCTAGTGCATTTGCGGCAACCGGGGCTGACGGGTATATTTTAATTTACAACGCACTAAAAACTTGTGATAAAAAACACGATTTAACAAAAGAGTGTGTAAACTATGAAATAAGACACGCAAAAAATGTAGAGGCAGTTACCGGAAATCTTACAATTGACCCTAAAACAGGAAATCCAATCAACAAACCGGCGGTTATTAAAAAAATCGAAGGAGAAAAGGCTGTATTTGTGGAGTTGGTTCAGCCTTAACTCCTCTTTGCGATTTTTTAAGGATTATTCTAGTCTTTAAGAAATTACAAAAAGGATAAAAATGGAGTTTTTTATTCAGCAGCTTATAAACGCATTTTCGCTTGGAAGTATGTACGCTTTAATTGCCATTGGGTATACGATGGTGTATGGGGTTTTGAGGCTTATTAATTTTGCTCACGGAGATTTTATGATGGTGGGTGCTTTTTTGGTTTACCTTTTTATCGCTTTATTGAATCTTAATTTTTTCGTAGCCGTAGGATTTTCTATAGTGCTTACGGCACTTATTGGGGTTTTGAGTTACAAAGTGGCTTATAAGCCTCTTTTGGATAAGGACGCTCCTAAAATTTCTCTTTTAATTACGGCTATTGGGATTTCGTTTTTTCTAGAGTCGTTGTTTAATCTCCTATCAAACCAGCTGGTAGGAGAAAATACTTTGGCTTTTATGGCTCCTAGCTTTTTTTCAAATAGAATAGAAATAGGAGGGGTCGGATTTTCGGTTTTAAATGCGATAGTGCCCGTACTTACCCTTTTGATTTTGGGTGGAGTGTTGTTTATTCTTTATAAAACGAAAATAGGAATAGCTATTAGGGCTTTGGCTTTTGATATTTCTACAGTAAAACTTATGGGAATTGATTCTAATAAAATCATAGCTTTTGTGTTTGCACTTGGGGCTTCTTTAGCTGCCGTAGGAGGGATTTTATATGCAATTGCCTATCCTAGTATAAGTCCTTATATGGGGCTTATGATAGGACTTAAAGCTTTTGCCGCGGCGGTTGTAGGAGGTATAGGTAGCGTAACGGGTGCCGTGATTGGTGGTTTTATTTTGGGTATTGTAGAGATTTTAATTCCCGGGTTTTTCCCTTCTCTTGGAGGGTATAAAGACGCTTTTGCTTTTATATTGTTAATTTTTGTTTTACTGTTTAAACCTACGGGTATTATGGGAATAGACTTTGAAAAGAAAAGGTTTTAAATGAGTGCGAAAAAATATTTTAGTTTAATTGCTTTAATTACCGTTTTGTATGTGGCGTTTTTGTTTTTGACAAACGCTTCTTTGGATTTTTATACCATAACCGTCCTTAGCAATATCTATATTTTTGTAATTTTAGCAGTAAGTTATAACCTCATAAACGGGGTTACCGGGCAGTTTAGCCTTGAGCCTAACGGCTTTGTTGCGATAGGAGCGTATGTAACGGCTCTTTTGATTTTAACTCCCGGCGAAAAACTTGACGCTTTTACACTTGCAAAACCACTTGATTTTATAGCCGCTATTCATATCGGTAATCCTTACTTGGTGCTTGTAATAAGTGGGGTGGTGTCTTCTCTTGTGGCACTTACCCTTGCTTTTCCGGTTTTTAGGGTAAGAGGAGATTATTTGGCTATTGTAACTCTAGGATTTGGGCTTATTATCAGGTTTATTCTTATAAACAATCCTCAAATTTCAAACGGTTCTAGTGGGATTAGCGGCATTGATGATTTTGCAAATTATATTATGGTTGGGGTTGTTGCTTTAATAACCGTTATTTTAGTTTATAATATAGTTTATTCAAAATTCGGTAGGGCTATGAAAGCCGTAAGAGACGATGAAGACGCGGCACTTGCTATGGGAGTTGATACGATGAAAATAAAAACTTTGGCTTTTGTCAGTTCTGCATTTTTTGAGGGAATGGCTGGAGGACTTTTGGCAAGTTCTATAGGTTCTATTTCGCCGGATCAGTTTTCTTTTATGCTTACATTTCAGCTTCTTGTAATTATTGTTCTTGGCGGTCTTGGAAGTATTAGTGGAAGTATTATAGCTACGTTTTTAGTGATGGGAGGAATGGAAATTTTAAGAGTGCTTGACGATAGAAACTTTGAATTTTTAGGACTTCACGGAGTACCTGGGCTTAGAATGGTAGTATTTAGTGTGCTTTTAATCGTTATTATGATTTTTGCCAGAAGAGGGCTTTTGGGAGATAAAGAGATTTGGGAGCTTAAAAAATGATAGAGCTTAAAAACGTCACTATGAAATTCGGAGGGGTTGTTGCGATAAATAATCTCTCTTTTAAAGTCTCTTTAGGAGAGACTTTTGGGCTTATAGGACCTAACGGAGCCGGGAAAACGACGGTTTTTAATATAATTACCGGGCATTATAAACCCACAAACGGAAAAGTTTTTTTTAAAAACGAAGATATTACGGGTAAGAGTCCCGATTATATAGTAAAGCTAGGGATTGCAAGAACGTTTCAGAATATTAGGCTCTTTGGCAGTATGAGTGTACTTGAGAATGTGCTTATAGGGTTTCATAACCATATGGATTATAGCTTTTTTGAAGCTCTTTTTAGATTTCCTAAATTTTTTAAAGAAGAGGAGAGGTTTAAAAAAGAGGCTTTATTAATTCTTAAAATTTTAGGACTTGAAAAAAAGGCTAATTATAAAGCTACATCCCTTAGTTACGGAGAACAGAGAAAAGTAGAAATAGCCAGAGCTCTTGCGACTAGTCCTTCATTGCTGTTGCTTGACGAACCGGCAGCCGGGATGAACCCTAAAGAATCGGATGAACTTGCTAATATTTTGGATATTATTAAAAAAGAGTTCGATTTGACAATTTTACTTATAGAACACGATATGAAGTTCGTTCAAAAAGTATGTAACAGAGTGCTTGTGCTTGATTACGGAAAAACTATTTTTGAGGGTAAACCTAGCGATATGTTAAAAGATGAAAAAGTTATAAAAGCTTATTTAGGAGATTTTGATGTTGAGAGTTAAAGGGCTTGAGGTAAAATACGGTGTGATTGAAGCTGTTAGAGGGATTGATTTTGAAGTGGGGGTTGGAGAGATTGTGACTATTATAGGAAGCAATGGAGCTGGGAAAACTTCTACATTAAACGCTATTATGAATTTAGTTCAAAAAAAAGGGAAAGTTGAATTTTTTGAGAGTGGCATATCAAAACTCCCTACCGATAAGATAGTAAAAAGAGGACTTGCTTTAGTACCGGAGGGTAGGAAAATTTTTATAAATTTAACGGTTGATGAAAATCTGGATATCGGAGCTTACAACAACGAAGAAAACAAAGACGAATTAAAAGAGAAAATGTATGAGCTTTTTCCAAGACTTAAAGACAAAAGACATCAGTTCGGAATGAATTTAAGTGGGGGAGAGCAGCAGATGTTGGCAATAGCTAGGGCTTTGATGAGTGAGCCTAAGATGCTTATGCTGGATGAACCCTCTTTAGGGCTTGCCCCGAAAATCGTAATGGATGTTTTTGAAATTATAAACAAATTAAGAGAAGACGGGATTACTATTTTGCTTATCGAGCAAAACGCCTCTTTGGCTTTAAAAAATTCCGATTACGGGTATGTAATGGAAAACGGTAAAATCGTTTTAAAAGACAAATCAAGCAATCTTTTAAATAATGAAGAAGTTATTAAGAAATATTTGGGTGGTTAGAGTTTAAAGAGGTCGTTTTGATAATATTTAAAATCATTAAATTTAGGTTCTTTTCCTTTTCTAAACGCGTCTTTTAAAAGCATTAAGAGTTTTTCCAGGTTGTTTTCGCCTTTTTTTAGGTTTATATCATATCGCCAGTAAGTATACCAATTCTCATATATTAATAGCCTTTAAATATAGTTATAAGAAACCAAAGATTTGATTTACTTTTTTGTATATGAAAAAAGAATTTCTGTAACTTTTTTTTCTAATTCTTCTATCGTTTTAAATGTTATATTCTTTAAAAATTTTTTTATATCTTCAAATCTTCTTTTTTGTGGATTTAACTCTGGTAAATATGGAGGAAGATACTCAATTTTGATATTTTTAGGGACTTTAAGTTGTTTAGATTTATGAAAACTTGCATTATCCATATTATCGTTTTTAAATTTTTCACTTAAATTTTTTAAATATTCATTAAAACAAACACTATCTAAATGCGACATATGCATTGAAAAAATCTTTGGTGTTTTTTTAATAGATAAATAACTTTTATTCTTCTATGTACCCTTACATCTCTCTCTTTTTTTAACAACTCCTCCAACTCTTCTTTACTCTCTTTGATTAATCTATCATATCTTAGTATTCCCATATCGTTATTATATCAAAGCAAAGTTATTAAATATCTTGGAATTGATATAAGATTAAATAACATCTCATTTTTATTGTAAGTCATCATCACACTAAGCATTGCAATAAAATATGGAAAGTAATCTTTTCCAAAGGCTTCTTTAAATTTCTCTTCTAAAATCAATATTTAAAGCCCTTTTTTAGGGCTATTTTATATTATTTTTTATGACGACACAAAAGAGGCTATTTTTTGATAGTTTTTAAAATTATAAATGCAACTATAAATTTATTCTCCAATATTCTCTTGTACCTCCAACTCTTTCAATTACTCTAAGTTTTTTGAGTTTTTCTAAATGCTCTTTAACTGCTGAATCCGCAATATCTAAAATTTCAGCCATTTTCCTATAACTAATTTTTGGATTTTGTTTAATTAAATCAATTATATCCTTTTGTCTATCGCTTAAATAGATTTGACTACTTATTGTAGCACTTATTGCACTACTTTTATAAAATACTATTCTTATAAAGTTTGGCATAAAAATAAAAATATCCCTTGGATAGACTCTAAGTATTCTTGGAATTTCACTTCTTTGATTTATCAAATTTTATCATTTTCATTTTAAGGAAAAAATTTATAAATATCTTTTCTCAGGAGTATCCTTATAAAAGTTGCTTCGTTATTATTATATCTAATACCCACTCTGTATCTACCTATTCTAATCCTATAAAATTCCTCAAATCCTTTTAATTTTTTTACATTTGGAATTTCTTGTAAATTTTCTGCTTTTTCTATAATATGGAATAAATTTTTAATTTCTTTTGCTAATCTTTTATCATTAAGCTTTTTCAAATCTTTTAAAAAGCTTTTTTTTATTTTAAATTTCATTTGTTAAGCTCTTTAAGCACTTCATCTAAAGAGACAGTTTCATCATTAATACTTTGCATAAGAGCACTTCCAAGCCATTCATCTTCTATCGGTTCAATTATAAGTTCAATAATTTCATTCAAAATTTCTGCTAATTCTTTGGCCTCTTTTGTATTTTGAGTGTCAAGTTTATTTAAAATATCTTCTAAACTTTTAGCAAAAGAGAGAAGCTCTTTTTTATTTTCAATTATCTCATTTTTCGGCAGTGATTTAATGATATCTCTTATAATTTCAGCTTTACCTAAAAGTTTTGAATATGCCCCGTCTAAATTAAATTTAAAACTTTTTTGTGGGTCTATTTTTAAAGTCATAAAATTCCTTTTAAATGTTCTAAAACAATTATATCAAATTAACTATTCAAAAACCCTTCCCACCATTTAAGAAGTTTCCTTCTCTCATCCAAAAAATCGGTTCTCAAATATGCCTGAGTAACCTTACTACCGATTTTATGATGGAGATAATACCAATTCCAAGATATTTAATAACTTTACTTTGATATAATAACGATATGGGAATACTAAGATATGATAGATTAATCAAAGAGAGTAAAGAAGAGTTGGAAGAGTTGTTAAAAAAAAGAGAAATGTAAGGGTATATAGAAGAATAAAAGTTATTTATCTATTAAAAAAACACCAAAGATTTTTTCAATGCATATGTCGCATTTAGATAGTGTTTGTTTTAATGAATATTTAAAAAATTTAAGTGAAAAATTTAAAAACGATAATATGGATAATGCAAGTTTTCATAAATCTAAACAACTTAAAGTCCCTAAAAATATTAAAATTGAGTATCTTCCTCCATATTTACCAGAGTTAAATCCACAGGAAAGAAGATTTGAAGATATAAAGAAATTTTTAAAGAATATAACATTTAAAACGATAGAAGAATTAGAAAAAAAAGTTACAGAAATTCTTTTTTCATATACAAAAAAGCAAATCAAATCTTTGGTTTCTTATAATTATATTATAAAGGCTATGAATATATGAGGATTGGTATAAAAAGAAAAACAAAGCAAAAAGGTTCTTTCCCTTCAAAAGAAGCAGCCTTTAAAGTCCTTTTTACTTCAACACAGGAGGTAATGGAAAAATGGAAAAGCTCTAGAATCAGAAACTGGTCTGAAATTTATCCACAGCTTGTGGTATATTTCCAGGATATTTTAGTAAAATATATTTAAGATTTAAGTATGAGGTTTACGGTTTACACAGTTAATCTGATGGGCTCGAACTTAATCTTAAAGGTCTTAAAATTGCTATTTAGTCAGTGCCTTTTTTTATTTTAATTTCAAAAGGTACGCTGTCTTTTATATGTAAATCCTGCTGAGGAAAAGGAATACCGATTCCAGCTTCGTTTAAAGCGGTATAAATAACTTTTAAAAATTCACTCTTAGTTCCCCTCGGTTTTCTTGCATATTCGCCCCTTACCCATACAAAAAGTTCAAAATTAAGAGAACTCTCACCCATTTCTATAAATATAACTTTAGGGGTTACGTCAAATTTAGGATGTTTTTTAATATAAGGAATATCTGATTTCTCAAGGGCTTTTAAAACAACATTTTCAACTTCTTCTATTTTTACTCCATATTCCACGCCAAAAGGAATCCTAAATCTGATAGAATCATCGTTTAAAGTCCAGTTTATTACATTATTTTGAATAAAAGTCTGATTGGGAATAATCAAATCAACATTATCATTCGTTCTTATAATCGTAGAACGCATTGAAATATCCATTACCTCACCTCTAGTGTTTTCGTCTATTTGAATATAATCCCCAACTTTCATAGAATTTTCAAACA
>Ga0256837_1002188_pt1 | contig 12423 bp, 14 predicted proteins | sample 4562384metaG_FD_185976 | JGI IMG/M metagenome (GOLD analysis project Ga0256837, IMG submission 185976) | Hydrothermal vent microbial communities from Guaymas Basin, Mexico - 4561-384 | ecosystem: Environmental > Aquatic > Marine > Hydrothermal vents | place: Mexico: Guaymas Basin | collected... | reverse complement strand
CTGTCTTACCTACATAACCAATAAACTCTACTAATTTATCATTTTTTATATCTCTTCTATTTGCCCTAGAAACATAACCTATAATATGTGATGCTATCTCTTTATAAGGATAATACCTTTTTGGTGCTGGAATAATTTTTATATTTCTTCTAAGATTTAATTTTGTATATATTGGCATAATTTTTTTATATGTAATAAAATCTACTATATCAATATAATTATGATTATAAAAAGAATCTTTCTTTTTATATTTTCTTATAATTTTCTCTTTATCTAAATTTGGTAGTAATTTAATAATAAAATCTAGCTCTTCGTTAAAAATCTTTAAATTTTTCTTTTGTAATAGATGTGGTCTTAATTTTATTTTAAAACCAAGTTTATTTATTGCTAAAGGTCTATTTTTTCTATCTACAATTATTCCTCTAACAGGAGCTATTTTTTCAAGTTTTATTGTATTGTTTAAAGATAATTTGGCATAGTATTTATTTGATTCTATTGATAAATAAAATACTCTTACTAAAATTATTAACCATGTTAATACAAATATAAAAATAATAAATTTTGTTCTCATAAAGCACTCACTATTAGAAATTCAATCACTATATAGTAGATTATATAATAAGTGAAGTTTGGTATATCATCAATAAATATATATGATAAAATTAAATTAAATAAAAAAAATCCTATATATGTCAATATAGTATATGATGAACTTATACAAGAATAACAATTAAAATTTTTAACAATACTAGGTAAAATAAATCTATATATAATTAAAAAAAATAAAACTGCACTAAACATTTTATACCCTTTATCTGCTTCAAATACAAGGATACAAAAAACAATAAGTACTATATTTAATGTATTTTTATCTTTTAATGAAATAGTAAAAAGATAAAATAATACCCCTAATAAAGGGGGAAGAAAAAGGTATATAGAACTTAAACTTTGATAAACAACAAAGAGAAGAACATATATAAATTTATCTAAATCATTTTTATGAGTGATACTTCGTTGCATATTGGAAAATGTTTACATTTTATACAGTCAGCCCATATCTTATGTTCAGGAATAGATTCTTTAGGAATTTCAATAAAACCTAATTTCTCAAAGAATTTTTGTTTATATGTTAATGTGAGGATTTTTTTAACACCTAATTCTATAGCTTCTTTATTTAGCTTATTAACAAGTTTATAACCTATACCTAAACCTCTAAAAGAATCTTTAACTATCAAAGACCTAATTTCAGCTAAAATAGGGGAATGTATATGTAAAGCAGAAAATCCAACAAGGGATTCTTCAACATAAGCTAGAGTATATGAACGAATATTTGTAGATATCTCTTCTGGTGTTCTTTCTAAGATAACACCAGATTCAACTTCAGGAGCGACAAGGTTTCTTATATTTTCAACATCAAGAAGTGTTGCTTTTTTAAATTTAACATTCATTATCATTTTCTTGTAAAATATCATAAATAACTTTTATAGCTTTATTAATCCCTCTTTTCTTAGAGCTAGAAAGCATCATAGCATTTGGAAACTCTTTACGAAGAGCATTTTGTTCTTTTTGGTTTAGCTTATCAATTTTAGTAAATATTTGTAAAATATACTGACCCTCTCTACAACTATTTATAAGAAAATCACTTACAGATGTATCTATATCTAGGTGAGGATGTCTACAATCTATAAGATGAATAAATAATTTAATTTGTTCTCTTTGAGAGATATAATCTGTTAAGTTCTTTTCCCAATCATATTTAATTGATTTAGAAACTTTTGCATAACCAAAACCAGGTAAATCGACAAACTTAGCTTCTTTTTTTATAGCATTATCTCTATCCATAAATGTAACATCAAAATAGTTTATAAGTCTAGTTTTACCTGGTGTAGATGAAACTTTTGCTAAACCTTTATGGTTTGTTAAAGCATTTAGTAATGAACTTTTACCTACATTTGACCTTGCCATAAAAACAATTTCATCCTGAAGTATAGATTCTGGAGCTTTAGATATATTTGGAGCTGATGTTATGAATTTTGAATCTACTATCTCTACCATTATTTTTCCTCATCTTTAGATGGTAGTTTAAATACCATTACAACTGGTTCACTATCTCTACCTTCAGCGTAAGCTGTTCCCTCAACAGTATTTATTTTTACTCTTTCACCAATAATCTCTTTTGAACTATTTTCTTGTTTTATATATACGCTATTAAAAAATTGATACTCTTTTTTCTTTGGAAAATAAACAATTTTTTGAGCCTTACCAACATAACTAAAACCTTTTTGTGTTTTAATTCTGAAAGAAACATTACTTTTACCAATCATTTTAGTTGGTTGATTTTTTGAATCTGTATATATAATAACTTTAGAAGCATTTAATTCATCATTTCCATTAAGCATATTTACATGTCCAGTAAAAATAGAGATACCATTTTTTTGATCTCCACTAAATTTATCTGATGTTATTTTTAAATCATTTGAGAAAAGAGAGGTTGTTAATATTAATATAGCTATGGTTATAAGTTTCATTATTTATCCTTTAGTTTTATAGATTACTGTTACATTTTTAGATTTTATTTTATCTAAATTATTGTTAAAATGTAGTGAACTACCTTTAATAATATTTTTGCCCTGATAAAGTACATACTTTTTACTTGTATCCATTGTATTTTTTACTTTATTATAAATCGCTTCTTGAGATTTAAAAACTACATTGTCCTCTCTAGTATAAATAACATCACCATTTAAAGTTATAGTGTTATTTATATATTTAGCTTTTTTAGCTTTTATATTTACCCTTAATTTATCAGAATTATCTGTATAATCAAGATTTTTTATTGAAGTATATTTTTTATAGCGATTAGATGAACTACCTATTGTTATGCTACTTAATCCATCTTTATCAAACTCATACATTGAAAATGATTTTAATTCAATAAGAGGCATTTTACTTTTTTTACCATTAGAATCTATTTCATTTATAGGTTCAAAATTAATAAGTACACCAATAAATATTATAGTTATAATTGAAAATAATAAATTAATATTAAGAATAATATCTCCTTTTTAATCAATATTCCAAACTGCTAAGAAGTCTGTCTTTTGATTATTTAAATTTACTAAGAATTCCACCATTTCTCTTACTGCCCCATCTCCACCATCATAATTGAGAACAACATCAACAATCTCTTTAATATCTTTTACCCCATTTTTAGGTGTAAAACTTTTACCCACTAAGTTAAGCATATTATAATCATTTAAATCATCACCAATTCCAGCAACTTGAGTATAATCTAAATTTAATGTTTCAACTAATTGAGTTAAAACTTTTTTCTTATCTTTTATACCTTGATAAATATGTTTAATACCTAATTCTTTAGCTCTTCTTTCAACTATTTTTGAATTTCTTCCTGTAATAATTGCGACATAATTTCCCATCTTAATCCAACTGCTAATTCCAAGACCATCTTTTACATTAAAACTTTTACTCTCAATAGAATCTTCTGAATAGATAAGTTTACCATCAGTTAAACAACCATCAACATCTAACACTATTAATTTAATCATAAAACATCTTTTGTACTAGGGATTCCAACTCTATTATTTAGTGTGATAGCTCTACGAATTGCTACAGCAACAGACTTAAAACAAGCTTCAATAATATGATGTTGATTTTTACCTCTAAGTGTAACTATATGTGTACTTATTTTGGCATTTAATACAAATGCTCTAAAAAATTCTTCTACAAGTTCAGTATCAAATTGCCCTACTTTACCAGTCAATTCAACATCGTAAACTAGATATGGTCTATTACTTAAGTCTAAATCACAACTAACACAAGCTTCATCCATAACTATGTTAGCACTACCAAACCGTTCCATATTTTTAACTGGATAAATAGCTTCTGCTACTAATGAACCTAGTACAATACCAATATCTTCAACACTATGATGGTCATCAATATGTGTATCACCAACACATTTAATATCTAAGTCAATTAAAGAATGTTTAGAAAAACTCTCTAACATATGGTTTAAAAAACCAACACCACTATCTATATTACTTTTCCCACTACCTATTAACTCTAATGATATTGTAATATCTGTCTCTTTTGTTTTTCTTGTTTTTTGTATCATAATTAATTCTCCCTTACTATAAATGCTCTATGAAATATACTGTTATTTTTATATTCTCTTATCTCTTGTTCACTTTTAAAACCAATTAGGTAAACTTTGAAAATTCGTCTATTATCTATATCAACATCTTTAATAATAGTTTTATATCCATCTATATTATCATATTTTTCTTGTGTTGAGATAGCTCCTGCTATTTTTGAAAAAGATGCTATTTGTAAAGCAAAATCACCATAAACATTTGCTTTTATTTTTTTTTGTTTCTTTATATATTTTGTTCTTGAATTATATTTTTTATTTTTTGAATAAAATCCTAAAACTTCAATAGTAACTGGAGCTGTACCTGTTCCAATCATATTTATTTTATTTGCTGCTGCTTTAGATAAATCAATAATTCTTGTAGATACAAAAGGACCTCTATCGTTAATTCTTACAACTGTTGATAAACCATTTCGACGATTTGTCACTTTTAGCATAGTATTCATTGGTAGTGTTTTATGAGCTGCTGTCATATCATACATATTGTATCGTTCACCATTAGATGTTAATTTTCCATGGAAATTTGGACCATACCAACTAGCATTACCTCTAAATTTTTTACCTACTTTTACACTATGAGGATAATATTTTATACCTCTAACAACATATGGTCTCATTGTTGGATGGGAATAAGAATTATGATTCATAAATGAATTATAATTGTTTTGATTTGCTGAATAAGATAATATTTTATGATATGTATACATTCTATTAGTTGTATTTACACAACCTGTAAATATCATCATTATAAAAGCTATTGTTATTATTTTAATCATCAATCTTTAACCTTTCTCCAATTTTAATTAAACTTCCTTGGATATTATTTTTGTATTGTATAGTTTTAATACTAATATTGTAAGCTAAAGAGATAGATTCTAAAGAATCACCTTTTTTAACAGTATAATAGTCTTTATAATCTATTTTTTTAGGCACAATTCTATTGTTTTTATTTATCGGAATAATTAATGTTTGCTTTAATTTCAATCTTGTATTTTTCAATTTATTGAAATCCATTATCATTTTATAAGGTACATTATATCTTTTACCTATTACAGATAAATTTTCCCCTGAAGAAACTTTATGAATTTTATATATATTTTTAATAGGCTGTTCAAAATAATTTTTTTTAAATTCATATAATTTATCATATGGAATATATATATTATAACTTTTAGCATAAGGTGGAATAAAATCATATTTTAAATGTCTATTTAGTTTTTGTAATTCATCAATAGGAATATCAATAAGCTTAGAGATTCTTTGTATAGATTCTCCTGCGGGTAATTTTATAGTAGCAATAGATGAAGCATTTGCTCTGTTTAAAAGATACTCATATTTACTTTTTAACATAAAATTTTCATCATAACCTATCATAGCTAAAGCCATAATTTTTCTTATATAAAATCGGCTTTCTTTTGGAATATATTTTTTTTCTGAATCTAGTAATACAACTAAACTATCTGTACCTGCTTCTTTAATAGCACGATTTAATTTCCCACCACCACAGTTATAAGCTATAATTGCTAAGTACCACTTTCCAAATTGTTTGTATAAATGTGATAAATGTTTTGCTGCTGCTTCTGTTGATTTTACAAAATCTCTTCTTTCATCTACATAATTATCTATTTTTAAATTATATAATTTTGCTGTATATGGCATAAATTGCCATATGCCTGAAGCTTTTTTATGAGAGTAGGCTTTATTGGAAAAATTAGATTCTGCCATAGCTAAATATAATAATTCTTGAGGTATATTATATTTTGTTAGTATAGCTTTTATTGTTGGAATATAGAGATAAGCATTATTCATTGCTCTAAAAAAAAATTTATTTTTTTTAGAAGAACTACTTTTAGTTCTCATATCATTCATAATATCATCATATAAAAAAGATGGGTCAATATCAAATGTTTCTAATATTGAAATATCTTTACTATGGTTAGATATATATGTTAAATTAGCATTTAACAGCATAGGAATAATTAAAAATAAAAGATATTTCAATACTTAACTCTTCATATTAAATTTACTCTATTTTATCTAAAAGATAGTTAAAAAATAGTTAATATTAAAAATTAAATAATTCCCTCGCATTCTTAGAACTAATAGATTCTATCTCATCAATAGATATATTTAATAATTCAGATATTTTTTTAGCAATTAGTTTTGTATAAGCCGGTTCATTCCTTTCCCCTCTATGTGGAGTTGGTGTTAAATATGGTCCATCTGTTTCAAGTAGTAATTTTTCTTTTGGTATTTTAGGAAGTACATTTACTAATTTTTTAGCATTTTTAAAAGTCACAACTCCACCAACTCCAAAATAAAAATTATGTTCACTTAAACTTAACAACTCCTCATCAGCATTATAACAATGTAACACCCCTCCAAACTCACTTGAAGCATATTGTAAAATCAATTCTTTAGAATCTCTTGAAGCATCTCTAATATGGATAATTAATGGTTTTTTATATTTAGTTGCTAACTTCATTTGAGCTATAAAAACCTTTTTTTGTTTTTGCTTCTCTAACTCTTTTTCCTCATCACTACCTTCAAGTCTATAATAATCAAGACCACACTCCCCAATAGCTATACATTTTGGATGATTAATATACTTAGTAAATATATCTTCATTAAAAGATTCTATATCATAAGGATGTACCCCAATAGCAAAATATACATCATCATATTTTTGAGCAATCTCCACTGCTCTAGGAAGTGTTTTAGCATCAGCCCCAGGTATAATAAACTTTTCAACACCAACATTTTTAGCACGACTTAAAACTTCATCTAAATCATCTCTATATCTTTCATCATCAAGGTGTATATGAGTATCAATTATCATCTTTTTTTTCCTCTTTTAATTTTTTTACATGTAGTATATTTTTAATCATAAAATATATAAATAAACAAGATACACTAACAGAAACTATGGCAAGTAAGAAATTTTGTGCCATAAAAAAATTGTATGCTAATACTAACATTATAATTGAAATTATGAAACACATCTACTGTCCTCTAGTAGCTCTTTAGCAAACTGTTTCGCTTCATTACTAACATTTTCACCACTTATAATTCTAGCAATCTCATCTATTCTCTCATCTGTTGTCAACTCTTTTACCTTTGATATATTTTTATCTTTATATATTAAAAAATGTTGATTTCCCATTGATGTTAATTGTGGTTGATGAGATATAACAAATATTTGAAAATATTTAGATAGTTTTCTTAAAACTTTTGCTACACTCATAGATTCTTCACCACTAAGATTCGCATCTATTTCATCTAACATCAAGATACCACCATTTTTACTCATAAACTCTGACTTTAATGCTAGTATAGCTAATCTAAGTCTATTAAACTCCCCTGTACTTACTTTTTGAAGTTCAATAGAGTTTAATTTTAACGATAATATATCTTTACCAACTTTATTATACTCACCAACTTCTAAAGCCATTTCAGCATCTCTTAAATATAACTCTTTTAAGTAACTATTTAAGTCTAGTTCAAACTTTTTCAAACTTTTAGTTCTAAGTATAGTTATTTTATCTGCTAAAGTTTTTATTTTATTATTTAGTTTTTTTACTTTATCTTCTAATTTAGTTTTTGAAAATTCTATATTTTCATATTTAATCAACTCTAATTTTTTTTGCTCTTTATACTCTAAAGCCTCTTCAATACTTCCATATCTTCTTTTTAGACCACTAATCTCTTCAAGACGATTTAAAACATCTTCTATATCTATCTCATCTAAAGCACTAAACTTTGTTTGAGTGTTATCTAAAACGGCTCTTAATTCATTCATAGAATCGTTAAAAAATGAGCTATCTGTATCTAAATCTTCTAGTAAAGAGAAAACTTGATGTTCATACTCAAAAATTTTGTTAGCAAATTCTAATTTTTCTAAAACTTTTTCTTTCTTTGATAACTCTTTTTTTATCTCTAAGAGTTCATCATCTTCAGAAATTTTAGGGTTTATATCTTCTATTTTTTTAATTTCAAATGTTGTAAACTCTTTTAGTTCTACTATCTTTTTTTCTTCTTCTTTAATCTTTTCTAATTCGTTCTTAGCAATTTTATATTCACTGAAAGTATCTTGATACTCCTGTTTTAACTTTAAAATACCTTTTGCTTTTTTCTCAATTCTATTATCTAGTATAGCTAGTAAATTTTCATTCTCAAAATCACTAAAATCTTTTAAACTTAAGTGTCTTAGGTAATTTGATGTTATTTTATTAATAGATTTTTTAGAGATACTTTGGTTATTTATAAAGTATCTTGACTTATCTTTTTTTATAGATTTAAAGATATTTATATCTTCATTGGTTAAACAAATCTTATCATCCGAAATATCCCAAGTAACACAAGATTCGCATAAAGAAGCATCACAACTACTAGCCCCTAATGAAGATAAAATAGAGTTCATTAAAATAGATTTACCACTACCACTAGGTCCAGTAAATACAATAAGCCCAGAATCAATATTTAGTTCACTCTCTTTAAAACTTAAATAATCTTTTACATAGAATCTTTCAATCATAAATTATCTCCCTATTCTCCCCAGTTTAGTTTTTTCTTTAAAACATCAAAATAATTAAACTCTTCTCTATGAATTAATTTTGCTGTTTTTGATGCTAAGCGTATATGGATACTTTCATCTTTAGATAGTTCATGAATATCTTGTCCATCAACAATAATTAGAGCTTTATTATCTGATGTTTTCATCTCTATAGAAAATTCAGCTGGTAAAACAACAGGTCTTTGTGTTAATGAATGTGGACATATCGGTGTAAGGGTAAAAATCTTTGTAAGAGGAAATAGAACAGGACCACCAGCAGATAAATTGTAAGCAGTTGAACCTGTTGGTGTTGCTATAATAATCCCATCACCATAGTAGTTATTGAAAGCTTTTCCATCAACAAGAGTTTCTATATTTATCATATGTGAGATAGATGGACGAGTAAATACAATATCGTTAAAAGCATGTATCTTCATCTCTTCACCATTACTTTTAATAACTTTTGCTTCAAGAACAGAGCGTTCATCTACTCTATATTTATTATTACATAAAGCTGATATAAAATCATCTAATTCATCCATACCAACATCTGCCAAAAATCCTAAATTACCAGCAAAAACACCTAAAACAGGTATGTCAAAATTAAATGACCTTCTAACAACAGATATAAGAGTACCATCACCACCAAGTGTAACTAAAAAATCACACTCTTTACATAGTCTATCAAACTCTAATCCCATTATACCTATCATACCACCACTAATACTCTCAATATATACAGAGATATTATGTTTTTTAAAAATCTTTTCCAATTTAAAAAAATCATCTTTAAGTTCTGGTGTTGATGGTCTTAAGATAACACCAACTTTTTTTATATTTTTCATATACACATAAAATTCCTGTTGATTATTTTGTATCTAATTATAATGTAACAATATCAAAAAAAAATGAAAAAATGAAAAAATATGACAATTTGCCAATTAATGAAGGACTATTCCACCATAAATATGGTGAAATAGATTTGAATAGTATTTAAATTAATTTAATTTATAATCTTTGATAAGATTGAAGTTAAGATATTTATAAATCTCTGCTTCTTTACCATTGATTTTTTTAGTTTTCTCTAAATACTCAGCTGCCGTTGGTAATCTACCTAACATAGAACATACTGCTGCTAACTCTGCTGAACCTAAGTAAACTTTAGTATCTGTACCTAAACGGTTATCGAAGTTTCTAGTAGATGTAGAGAATACAATGGAACCATCACCAACTCTAGCTTGGTTACCCATACATAAAGAACAACCAGGTATCTCTGTTCTAGCACCTGCTGAACCAAATACTGAGTAGTAACCATCTTCTATAAGTTGTTTCTCATCCATTTTAGTTGGAGGACATACCCATAGTCTAGTTGGAACAGCACCCTCACCTCTTAAAACTTCACCTAAAGCACGGTAGTGACCAATATTTGTCATACAAGAACCAACAAATACTTCATCAATGTTTGTAGGTCTATCTGAAGCTAAAATTTCACTCAGTGTAGCAACATCATCTGGGTCATTAGGACAAGCTAAAATAGGCTCTTTAATATCATCAAGATTAATCTCAATAACAGCAGCATATTCAGCATCAGAATCAGCTTCCATTAGATTTGGATTAGCTATCCACTCTTCCATTTTTTGAATACGACGACGAAGTGTTCTATGGTCTTCATAACCTGTTTCAATCATTTGATCAAGAAGAACAACATTTGATTTTAAGTACTCAACAACTGGTTCTTTGTTTAGTTTAACTGTACAAGCAGCAGCACTTCTTTCAGCTGAAGCATCAGAAAGTTCAAATGCTTGTTCACATTTTAAATCAGGTAAACCTTCAATCTCTAAAATTCTACCAGCAAAAATGTTTTTCTTACCTTTTTTAGGTACAGTTAAAAGACCCTCTTTAATAGCTTGATGTGGAATTGAATTTACAAGGTCACGAAGAGTGATACCTGGTTGCATAGTTCCTGAGAATCTTACAAGTACAGATTCAGGCATAGTTAAAGGCATAGCACCAGTAACACCAGCAAAAGCAACGATTCCAGAACCACCAGGGAAAGAGATACCAATAGGGAAACGAGTATGTGAATCAGCACCAGTACCAACAGTATCTGGAAGAACCATTCTATTTAACCAAGAGTGAATAACACCATCACCAGGGCGAAGAGCAACACCTGAACGGTTAGATATAAAATCTGGTAAAGTGTGGTGCATAGTTACATCAGATGGTTTTGGATAAGCAGCTGTATGACAGAAAGATTGCATAACTAAATCAGCATTGAAACCTAAAGCAGCAAGTTCTTTAATTTCATCTCTTGTCATTGGACCTGTTGTATCTTGAGAACCAACAGTTGACATTTGAGGCTCAACATACATACCTGGACGAACACCAGCAATACCTGAAGCTTTACCAACCATTTTTTGAGCAAGAGTAAAACCTTTACCACTATCTGCTGGTTGTTCAGCAGTTAAGAAAGTATCTGTAGTACCCATACCTAAACACTCACGAGCCTTAGTAGTTAAACCACGACCAATAATAAGAGGAATACGACCACCAGCACGAACTTCATCAGTAATAGTGTTAGGATTTAGTTTAAAAGTTGCTATACATTTACCATCTTTATGAGCTTCACCTTTGTATGGATAGATATCAATAACATCGCCCATCTCCATTTGTGTAACATCAAGTTCTAATGGTAAAGCACCTGAATCTTCAGAAGTTGCGAAGAAAATTGGAGCAATAATACCACCAAGAACAACACCACCAGTTCTTTTGTTAGGAACACCAGCAATATCTTCACCCATATGCCATTGAACAGAGTTAATTCCTGATTTTCTTGAAGAACCAGTACCTACAACATCACCAACATAAGCAACAGTGTGACCTTTTTTCTTTAAATCTAAAATAGTTTGAGCAGGATTATCCATCTTAGCTGTAAGCATAGAGTTAGCATGAAGTGGAATATCTGAACGAGTAAATGCTTCAGAAGCTGGAGATAAATCATCAGTATTTGTTTCACCTGCTACTTTAAACACAGTTACAGTAATTTTATCAGCAAGTTTAGGCTTGTTTGTAAACCATTCAGCATTTGCCCAAGATGTCATAACTTTTGTAGCTGCTTTATTCCCATTCTTGTGTAACTCTTCAACATCATTAAATGCGTCATAAACAAGTAAAGTTTTACTAAGTGCTTCAACTGCTGTATCAACTACTTTTTCATTTGAAGATGAAAGAGAATCTATCATAGGTTTAACATTATAACCACCAAGCATTGTTCCAAGCATAGCTACCGCTTTTTCTGGAGATATAGAAGTTACATGGTGTGTTTCTTTTGCCAATTCATTTAAAAATGCTGCTTTAACATAAGCAGCATCATCAACACCTGGAGAAACACGGTTTTCTAATAAGTCTAGCATCATTTCAGTATGTTCATTAGTTTTTATAAACTCAATAACCTCTACTGTCTGTTCTGCTGAAAGTGGTAATGGTGGAACACCAAGTGTTTCACGCTCTGCTACATGAGCTTTATAATCTTCAATAAATGCCATAGTTAGTCCTGTGTTTTAATTTTGTATATTGTAACAAAATTAAAATAACTATTTTTAGCTTGTTACATATATAAACAGTGTTATTGCTTTTTATTGTCAATATGTTTAAAAATGTAACATATTAGGCTACTATTAGGTTTAAAAAAGGGGTTAAA
>Ga0256837_1002187_pt1 | contig 12425 bp, 11 predicted proteins | sample 4562384metaG_FD_185976 | JGI IMG/M metagenome (GOLD analysis project Ga0256837, IMG submission 185976) | Hydrothermal vent microbial communities from Guaymas Basin, Mexico - 4561-384 | ecosystem: Environmental > Aquatic > Marine > Hydrothermal vents | place: Mexico: Guaymas Basin | collected... | reverse complement strand
TAAAATCTTATACCCTATAAGAGGATAAGAGAGTTTACTCTTAGGAGGAGAGGCTCTAAACGCCGTTACTATCTGCTCCTGTGTTAGGTAAGCATGAGGCGATTTTAAAGAGGCGATAAACTTATCTATACTCTCCTGTTTGGCCTTTACAGTCTGAAGCTTATCATCTCCTATTTTTTGAATTATCTCCTCTAAAGAGCTATTATCTAAAAACTCATAATCATAAGGCTTAGTATTGAGAGTGAGTATCTTATGAAAAGTCTGCCCATAGACCTCATACTTTAAAGACGCATTAAACTCAAACGAGTCATCTATATCAAAAAAGCCCTCTAGCTCCTTCTCTAACTCATGGCGTTTAGCCTCATAACGGATATGTCGAAGTTTCGCTTCCATCTTTTCTATAGTAATCTTTTTACTACGAACAGTTGAGAAGAGTTCATAAATCTCTGTCGCTTCGTTAGGAGTTACATCGAGTTGATTGAGAAGAAACTCTATCTTATCATCTCTATCATGCGTTACAAATTCTTTTCTCTCCCCTCTATATATCTCATTGTTATTTTCAAAAAAGTGTAAAATATCATGCTTCATAGAGAGCTCTGCATCACTCCAGATCATTCTTAGAGTTTTTACCATAAGCTTTTTGTTGTTTTCTATATCGTAGATACCTAAAGTACGGAAGAGTTCACTAAGTGTTTCAGAGCTTACTCTCTCTATGCCTACATCAAAAGGATCATCGTTAAAATAGGTTCGTATTTTTTGGTTTATTTTAGAATTTTTCTTATTTTTCTTTGCCATATGAGATTATATCCTTGATAGAGTTAACTAAGGGTGTGAGATATAGAGTGTCCCTATAACTTCGCCATCTTTCTCTTCTATTTTCAGTTCAGAATCTATTGGTGCTTTTCGTTTCTCTAAAACACATATCAGATCACTAAGTACCATTCCATAGTTTTTAAACATAGGGACACTTATCTCTTTTATCTTGCCCTCATGTATCTCATCTCCTAATGCATCTAAGGCAGCTTCATATGCACTCTTATTTACTACATATTGGAAAAAGTAATCTTTCATAAGTTTTATATTTCCAAGCCATGCCACTCTCTCATCATCAGTTAATGTTTCGTTTTCATGAACCCTTCTGATAAGCTCTGCAATATATGCATCTGCTTTTATCTCATGTTGTTTCTCAATCTCATCTATATTTTTTACATGTTTTCTTAGTAGTTCCGAGAGTTGACTTGATGATGTCTCTTTATCTTGTGCTTTATAAAGGTGTTTCGTTGTCTCTGTTGTACCATAACTTAAAGCTTCAAGAAGTTCGGCAGTAGCCTGAAGGTATTTATATTTATCTGGTTGAGTATGATCAAAACCTACTCCACCTTTAGATACTATTGGTAAATCACCTACATATTTTAACTGCATATTAAACTCCTCGTTATTATTTATGAATTAATTATAGCAATATATAAGTTAATATATAATTGCATATGACTTATCCAAACGAATGGACTCAAAAAGAGTTCTTAGAACATAAACGCCAACTTGAAAAAGAGGGTGTAAAAGTTCTACTTATTGATACTATCTTATCACCCATAGAAAAAGCAGAGACAACTGTGTATAACCCTTATGAATTAAAAAGTTATCCTGATGGGTCGGTATTTGTCTTCTACTGCGATAGTGGCAATGCAACTCTCGATAGACTCAAAGAGTATAAAGAGAAATTTCCAACTATGCACTGCATCTCCCTTAAAGGTGGTCGTGGGTACTGGCGTAAAAATATGATGCTCTTAGAAGAGGAGTAGATGTACTCTAAACATGAGAGACTCTTAAAAGAGTATAGAGTTGCCATTGATGAAAAACGGTACTATGATGCCCATGAAGCCATAGAGGAGTTATGGTTTCCACGGCGTTTTGAGGAGTGCAACGAACTCAAACTACTTAAAGGCTTTATAAATGCTGCTGTTAGTTTTGAACTTATTAAACGCCAACGTGAAAAACCGAGTCAAAAAGCATGGGCAACTTACATAAAGTATAGACAGCTTCTTTACAAAATAGACTCCCCTTTTTTAAATGAGTATCATAGGCTCACAAGGCATATAGAAGCACTTAAACATTCACAATTTATATAAACTCACTATTTTCTCACTCCTCTTTTGCTATAATTGCACGAAATTTACAAGGGCATAAATATGAACTCAACAGAGAGTATAAATTCAACAGTTACTTCAGCTGGTAATACAGTTACAGAGTATAGTAACCTAGCTATCACTTATGCGAGTGAGTATGGTTTAAAAATCATCGCAGCACTTATTATTTTCGTAGTAGGAAAATGGGCTGTAAAAAAGCTTACAAAAGTCATCAAAACACTTATGGAAAAAGCAAATATTGACAAGACACTTGTTGAATTTGCAGAGAGTCTCGTTTACTTCTCACTTCTTATGATGGTTATCATCGCATCACTTAATGCTCTTGGAGTAAACACTACTTCATTTTTAGCTGTATTTGGTGCAGCTGGTCTTGCTATCGGTCTTGCACTTCAAGGCTCTTTAGCAAATGTTGGAGCGGCTGTTCTTATCATCGTGTTTCGTCCATTTAAAGTTGGAGATTTCATTGAAGCTGGTGGTGCAACTGGTACAGTTGAAGATGTAAACCTTTTCTCAACTATCATCGCACCTCTTGATAACCGTACTATTATAGTACCAAACTCAAATATAGTGGGCGGGAACATCGTAAACTACTCTCAAAAAGAGTTAAGACGTGTTGACCATGTATTTGGAATTGGATATGATGATGATCTTAAGCTTGCAAAAGAGACACTTATGGATATGATGATGAGTGATGATAGAATTCTCAAAGATCCAGTACCTTTTGTAGCTGTAAGCGAACTTGCAGACTCTAGTGTAAACTTTACAACTCGTGCATGGGTTAAGAGTGCTGACTACTGGGATGTATATTTTGAACAGATAGAAAATGTTAAACTTACATTTGATGAAAAAGGAATCTCTATTCCATATCCTCAAATGGATATTCATACAGATACTCAAAACTAAAACTTAAAGGATAAAAATGAAAAAACTAATACTACTAAGTACAACATTAGCAGCTACACTTCTTATGGCAGAAGCTCCAAGTGCAGAGTTAACAGCAGATATCGCAGCAGCAAAAACAGCAGCAGATGCAGCAAATGCTAAACTGAAAGCACTAGAGTCAAAACTACCACAGAACCAAGACATCATGACAAACATGAAACTAGGTTACATGAAAACTGATGGAAATACAAATACAGAAACTTTCTCTCTTGATGGAAAAATCAAAAAAGAGTGGGGAAATAACTCTTTAGCACTCGTTTTTGATGCACAGTATGGAAATGCAGATGATGCATTAGGAAATAATGAATTAACTAAGAACAAATACTTTGCAGAACTTCAGTATGCTTACAAATTTACAGGTTCTTTAAGTGCAACAGTTGTTGCAGGGTATAAAGATGATAAATTCTCAACTTATAACTACCAATCATATGTTGGTCCTGGTGTAAAATATAAGGCATATAAATCAGCTAAACAAGAGTTAAATGCAGAAGCTAGTCTACTCTATGCTTATGATGAACTCCAAGATCAGTATCCTAGTGAAGATTTCACTAATGGATATGGATCATATAAAGCAAAAGTTACTTATGGACTTCAAATTGTGGATAATCTTAAATTTGATCAAGAACTTTCATACAGAGCTTCAATGGACGATAGTGAAAACTATTTTGCATACTCAAAATCTGAACTCTCTAGTAAAATATCAGATGTTTTCTCTGCAGGGATTAGCTATAAGATAGATTATACAAATCTTGTTGCTGATGGAATTGAGCAAAGAGATAATACTTTAGCGGCATTTATTAGCTTAGACTACTAAAGTTTTGGGCTTCTGCCCATCTCTCGCTTAAAAGCATTCATAAATAAAAATCCTCCAAACGCCAATAGTGCCGAACTTAGAAAAATATATGATGGATAATGTTCATATATAAATCCCGACAACAATGCCCCACTAAATCCCCCTAAACCGTAAGTTATTCCAGAAAAAAACTGTTGTGCTAAGGCTTTATTTTTATACAGATGATGTAGGTAACTGATAGCTGCTGAGTGAAAAAGTGCAAAACTAAAGGCATGTAAAGTTTGAGAAAAGTATAAAACATATAAATTATCTGCAAAAAGATAGACTAAAAGCCATCGAATAGCTGTTACAAATAGAGTGATCTCTAATACTAACAATAAATTATTTTTAAGAAATCTACCTTGAAAAAAGAGCATCATAATCTCAGCTAAAACACCCAAAACCCATAGATTTATAGTCATTTTCATCGATATTCCATTATCGGTTGCATAGATTGTAAAGAAATTATAAAAAGCTCCAAAACTGACCTGCATTAAAACAAGTGCTATCCAAAGTTTCCAATCTTTAAATAGATTTATATCGTTTCTCAACTCCTCTTTTTTCTCTTCTGTTTTATCTAAAACCTTTGCTATTATAAATGCCACAATAGCTGTCACAATGTTGAGCCCTAGTAAAAAATCTAGTGGTCTAGTAGGAGTATCTAAGTATCTTACTAAATAAAGTGCTACTAAAACAAAGCCAACTGAACCAAAAAGCCTTACTTTTCCATAGTTTTCTTTTCCCAATTTTTCTAAGGCAACAACTTCTACATAAGGGAGAATAAGACTAAGTCCCATCCCTAAAAAGATATTTGAAATTAAAAGTTTATAAAAATCATATACAAAACTATAAAAAGCGAAACTACTTAACAACATCAAAATCAAAGACATGTTAAATGTTTGATAGTTAAGACGAAAACCTTTTACAAAAAGAAGAGGTAAAAGAAGTCTAACAAGCGGTGCAGCCGCAAAGATAATACCTATCTCCTGAGGAGAATAACTCAGGGTAAAAAGAACTTTTGGCATAAAAATGATATAAACACCAACCACACAAAAGTAAAAAAAGTAAAAAATAGCGAGTAATATTGACATGTGAAATTATAGCTAAACTTTTACCCCTAATTTAGTATCAAAATTCACAGAAAATGGGGCTACAATCAAGATTTAAAAAGGATTTAAATAGTATAATAATTATAATATAAAAAAGGTTGGTAATTCTCTTTGTTTCGTTTTTTTATTCTGATTTTTTTAACTGTTTATCTAAATCTCAATGCCTCTGAAAAAGAGAGTTGTTTTTCAGTAGAACTTTTAAGTCATCCTAAAAATTCGCCTATAGTTATGCCGCAGTATCCTACGGAATGTCTTAAGATGAGTATCGGCTCATTTGATGTCGTTAGATGTTCTTGTTATGATAGTTATGTTAAAGCTAAAAATCTTTTAAAGCTCCATAAAGCTAAATTTAAAAAAGCACATATTGTTAAAACATATAAGTCTAGATTTTCTCAAAAAAAAGCTAAGAAAGAGACTAAACATCTCATAAAACAGACTCCTATAATTTTTCAAAACAGGGTTGATATTTTTAGTGGTCATTATGATTTTTTTCAGCTAAACAAGATGAACGAGGAGGAAATTACTCTTTTTGATTCTATGAAATATAAACTCACTCAAAACAAAGATTTACAACTTTCAAAAATCAAAAACTCTTTAACACTTTATGGACTTGCAATAGATGCTAAATATGATCAATACCTAAATAGAGACTATCTAAACAGAGAGTATACAGATTATGAATCTAATATAAAATTAAAATATGATCTATTTAAAAATGGTTTTATGGAGCAAAGAAAACTTAATAAAGAGAATAAAGATCAAATAATCACTACATTTTATCAATCTTCTTCTAAGCTAGAAGATTACACTTATGAAGAGAAACTCTCTAATATCAATACTTTATTACCCTTAATTAATTTTCATTATTTTGATCTACTTAAAAAGATCACAAAAGAGAACTTAGCTAAGAACTATTCACTCTACAAACTTGGCTCTCTTGCAAAATATGAGCTTGATTTAAAAGAAAAAATATTACAAAAATATACAAATGATACAGCTAGATATAAAAATATTATTGACATAAAAATCTCTAAAGAGTATCTACAATTATTACCAAATATTGAGACAGCAACTATAGAAGATAGTAATACACTCAAAGAGTATATGTATGAAAATAATTCAAAAATACTTTTATACGAAAACAGATCTTCATCCCTAAATAATGCTCACTCATATTTCGATAATGTCAGAATAAATGTCTACCTAAGCAATAGAACAATGGATGAAAATGGCTGGTACAATACTGTTGGTGTTGATAGTCATTTTCCATTAGACTTCTCTAGTTATCGACAAAATCAGTTAGAAAAACTACAAAAAACTGACATAAACAATCAAGAAGAAGCTCTCAAAATATTTTTAGATAATACTATAACTAAATTAATTAGAGAGTTTAAAAATTATCAACATAAAATTCAAGATAACAAAGAAGAGTTAGAGATTCAGAACTTTCAACTCCAAAGATATAAGTTGCTTGAAAAAGACAATATTGCTTCCTTGCATTTAGATATACATGAAAAAATCTATCTGCTACAAACTAGTATATTAAAACTTAAATATGACATTTCATTATCTAAACTTGAACTTTTAAAAATCTTATTTCATATTGAGTATATTATAAATACTTCAGATTTCAATTTAATTATTAAGGCAAACAGATGTCTCTAGGACGAATTACTCACGAAGAAAATTCCAAACGAAAAACACATAGAATTAAGATTCCTATTAAAGTAATTATCAACAATAAGCTATATGATGTTAGCGATTGGTCCATGAATGGAATGAAGATCATTTCGACTGAAGAGAAAAGAGATTTCAGCCCAAATATAGGGGATACACAAGATATAAGTATAGTCCTCAATACAGGAAGTTCTTCTATAATTCTTAATGTTGAAATCACAATAAAAAATATCCTATCTGATGGTTATGGCGTTTTAATTAGTAAAATAAATGATAAAAATAAAAAGGTTTTAAGACACTATGCTAGTCTAGCTATAGATGGAAATATAGAAATGGTTGATGATTTATCTGGAAACCTTTTTATGAATAATGTCGCTTCTCCAATCACGGAGCCCATAGCATTAAGCGATAAGGAGAGTGTTAAGATTCAAAAAAGTTTCTTAAAAAGAGTTGTTTTATATATATTTGCTGCTATTGTATTTATCCTAGTGAGTGTAAATGTTTTATTTTATAACTATGTTATTACAAACGAAAGTGTTGGTGTTATATCTGGAAATTCGGTTGAATATTTAGCACCCTATAGTGGTTCAATAAAAGATATATATGTAACCCGTGGAGATAGAGTCTCTCCCAAACAAGCTCTATTTGAAATGGATGATAGTGAATATAAAACACAAATAGCAGTTTTAGAAAATACTAAAGAGCAGTTAAAGAAAAAATCAAAACTTTTAAAAAGAAAACTTTTAAAATATAAAGAAGCATCTCAAAAATCTTTATCTAAACTCCATGAAGCTTCAACTCAATCTATCGCACTTTTGAAGAACAAGTATGACACACAAAAAGAGACTTATGAAAGGGCGAAAAAGCTCTATTCTCAACAGCTTATATCACTTACAGAGTTTAATCTATTTGAATTAGGATATTTAAATGCTATGAGTAATTATGATAGTGTTGTCCATAAAAGAAATTTTAATAATAAAAATGAATTGATTTTAGAACAAAATAGTATCAAAAACGAAGATTATATTCTAAGAGTTCAAAATAGTTTAGATCAATTAAGTAAAAACTTATCTCAAACACAACTAGATATAGAGGTTTTACAAGCATATATACACAAGGCTCTTGTCTCTTCAAATAGTTCAGGTATAGTCTATAAAATTAATAAACAAAAATCAAATATTTTAAACTATTCAGAGAGTGTGTTGTTAATTCAGACACATACAAAGCCATTTATTCTCACTAAAACATTAAGTGAAAATATTTCTAAAATTGAGATGGGTGCACCTGTCATAGTTTACTCTGCAAAGAACAAAAAAGTTTACTATGCAAGAGTTAGTGGTATTGGCTATCCTTCAATAGATGGTATAAAGATTGGTTCTCAGGAGCTATCACAAAATGAGATACCTATAAAAATAGAGTTTGATGATGAAAATATTGAGTTTGATTTAAATGAGTATGTTGATGTATATATAACAAATAGCTCTTTTCTTGCACAATTTCTTTTAAATAAAGTAGTAGGAGTTATATACTACAATGATTAAAAGATATGGTCAAAAAGCAGCTCTGAGATCATTTATAAAACCAGCAATAATATATTTATCTATTGCTACTGCCCTATTATGGATCTTTCATGACTACCTTTTTGAATTAAAAAATGGAACACTAGCGACTATAGCAGCTGTTGGAATCTGGAGATATGGCTTACTAGTACTCAATATTTTAAGAGCTATTGTATACTCAAAAGTTGTTTATCCAAAATATAGAAAAAGAATATCTTCTCTCCCCTATCAAGAAAGATTTCCAGATACCATATACTTTATTATTCCATCATATAAAGAGGATCCGTGGGTTACAACTGAGGTATTTCAATCTTTGATAACTGACATAAACTCTATCCCTAGTCAAGCAGTATTACTCATCTCAACAGCAACAGATTTTGAAGATAGTGTTATCCGAAATGTTTTTGATGCACACCCAAATACAGAAAAGATAAAAATAATATTTCAAAAGCAGGATTCGGGAAAAAGAATTGCTATGGGTCACTCCTTACGTGCACTATCAAGAGAGTATTATCAAAGAGCAGAAGATCCAAATAGTGTCTGTATTTTTATGGATGGCGATACATATATCCCTGTTGGAACACTCGAAGCATCTTTACCATTTTTTAAAATAGAGAAAAATCTAGGTGCACTTACAACAAATGAGATAGCATTTATTGACTCTGAATCGAACTGGTATAAAGATTGGTTTAATCTAAAGTTTGCACAGAGACACCTTCTCTTTCAATCACATTCAATCTCCAAAAGAGTTTTAACTTTAACTGGTCGATTCTCTATGTTTAGAGCAAAAGTAGTTATAGAAGAGGAGTTTATATCCTTAATTGAGAATGATATTATTATCGATCCAAACTACGGTAAATTTAGATTTTTGATGGGTGATGACAAAAGTTCATGGTATCACATGATGAAAAATAATTGGGATATGCTTTATCTTCCTGATGTAATCGCTTACTCTTTAGAGAGTAGAGATGGTAACTTTTTAGAAATTAGTAAAAGTTTACCCTATCGTTGGTACGGTAATACTCTACGAAATAACAAAAGAGCCAGAGCATTAAAAAATCAACCTATTTTTATTAAATATCTATTTTACGATCAACTAGCACTTATGTGGACATCTATTGTAGGGGTTTTAGCTGTCATATTATTATCAATTTTTAAAAGTATATTTTATATTCCACTCTATATTTCGTGGATTATCTATGTGAGGACTATGCAGATGTCAATGTTTGTATATTTTGGGCATAAAGTATCATTAAAAACTCTTCCTTTAATGCTATATGGACAATGGTATGGAGCCTTTGTAAAAATACGAGCATTTTATAATCTTTCAGATCAAAAATGGTCTAAAGCATCTGGAGAAGTTCAGAGTGCAGATGATGATATTGACCCCATAAAATATAAATTTTTCAAATACTATGCACCATTTAGAATGTATCTATTTTCAACTCTATTTTTCTTTTTTCTTTTAACAAAATATACAAATATTTTAACATTTCCTACTGTAAATCTATTTGCACAAGAGGTAAAAAAAAGTAACTATATCTATTTTGAAGGCGTTAGCAATGACTCGAAAGATGATGCTGAAGCTTTAAATAAACTGATTAAAAATGTACCTGATTATAGTACTATAATTCTTCCAAAGGGTAGACTTGATATATTTGAACCCATTATAATAAAACGAAGTAATATCAAACTTATTGGATCCAATACAGAACTTTTATCACATATGAAAAATAGTGAAAAGGCTATCATATCTATTGAAGGAAAAAAGTCCCATTATCTTGGCAAAACACTTTCAGACATAGAGGGGAAATCTCGAATTACTGTCTCTGTAAAAGAAAATTTACAAAAGGGTGATTTACTTTTAATTGAGCAACCAAATGATTCAAAATATGTCAAAGATCTCTTAGGTTCAAAAAGGTGGTACAAACAGTACCCTACTCTTCGTTCTGAAATTATAGAAGTATCAAACTATACAAACAATAAAATACTTATGCAGTTCCCTTCATCAAGCCTTATAGATAAAGGTGCAACTATATTTAAGATAGATCCTATCTCCAATATAGTCATAAAAAATCTCACTTTAAACTCCATCTACTCTAGTAAAAATTATGAACATATCTATAAAAACAGTAAAAAGAACTTACTTATAGATGGTATAAATATGAAATATATTTCTAAAATACATCTTGAAAATATAAAAATTTATAACAGCGGTTCTAGTCCACTTGTTTTAGAGAGAGCCTATAATTGTTATTTAAACAATATAAGCATAGATGGTGCAATAAACAAAGGGAAAAAAGGTAACGGATACCTAAGAGTAAATAAAAGCTTTCATAATAAACTCTATAATATTTCGGTTAAGAACATTCGCCATATAGTATTTCAATGGAGTAGTGCATACAATACAATTAAAAATTTATATACTGAAGTTGATATCAATTTTCATGGTGGAAGTTCGCATGACAATAAAGTTGAAGATGTTATATTTAATGTCAATCTAAAAAAGCATAAATGGAAAGAGATATACAGGACACCTGATGATGCTAGTTGGGCTCCACCCGATTTAAGAAATAATATAGTAAAAAGGATCACTAAATGATACATCATATTTTAATATTTTTAATGGGAATAGTGTTTATTGTTGGTTGTGATGTTCGTAAGCCACCTGATGAAACTAGTGATCAACAAGTAGTAGATACAACCATTAACCAAGATCTAGTCTATGATAAAACACCTATATATGACGAAAGTACTTCTCAATATCCAAATGATATTGATAAATTTAAAGATGTTTTATCTCACAGTAAGTATCAGTATCCTGATAGCACAACTACAGTTGAATATGATCAATTTGATAGTTATAAAACAGAAAATTTTTATGTTGATAAAAATAATGACTTTTACTTTGTTGTAAGTAAAGAAAAAAATAGCACTAAAATAAGAGATGAATTAAGAGAAGGTCCAGAGGATAGAGAATGGAATACTCAAGATAGTGATGGAAATTTTTGGGTCTCAACTATTAAATGCTTTAAACCAAAACTAGGTATATCAACATATACATGGATGCAAATTCATGGAACTCTTGATACATTTAACTACCCTCTATTACGGCTTCTATGGGTTCGAAGTAGAGATGGTATATACGATCATATTTGGTCTATCGTTATTATTAGCGATCCTGATGATGCTAGAGTTTATGAATGGACAGACTTAGGTAAACGTCCCGATGGTTTTTTTAATGCTTCTGTCTATGTTCAAGATAATATTATGGAGATTAAAATTAATGATGTAGTTGTTAAAACATATGATGTAACTTATTGGGAAAGTGTCACTAACTACTTTAAAGCTGGAATATATCTAAATATCTTTCAAGATGGAGGAGAGGGAACTATCGCATATAGAGAGTTACAATTTTTAGATTGGGCAGATCCAGACTATGTCACATTAACAGATCCATAAAGCCAAACTAAGATCTATATATGCTATAATTTCTTTCTAATATTTTTAGGGGACATTTATGCTAAAAGAACTCAGAGCAAATGACTTTATAGTATCTAAAACAGATACTAAGGGTCGCATCACATATGTAAACAAAATTTTTATAGATATGGCTGGATACACAGAAGAAGAACTTCTTGGTAAACCACACAATATCATTCGTCACCCAGATATGCCAAAGGCAGTTTTCAAGCTACTCTGGGATATGATTCAAAACAGAGAGGAGATCTTTGCATATGTTCTCAATGATACAAAAGATGGGGATTCATATTGGGTTTATGCAAATGTCACTCCATCATTTGATGATAGAGGGAATATTATAGGTTACTACTCTGTAAGACGAAAACCTACAAAAGAGGCTCTTGATATTATCATTCCTCTTTATAAAAAGATGCTTCAAGCTGAAAAGAGTAGTGGAGTAAGTGCTAGTACAAAGATACTAACAGATATTTTAAATGAAAAAGGAGTCGAGTACAATGAACTTATCATCTCTCTTCAAAAATAAGCAGACACTCACACTACTAGTAGGCTTAATCGCCTTAACTATTTATGCTCTTGTGATTGCTAACTATATCTTAGCCATTATTATAGTTGCTATTATGCTTATATCTATCTTTATACCCTCACAAAATAGCAAAAAGCACTCAAAAACTATTAC
>Ga0256837_1002184_pt1 | contig 12449 bp, 13 predicted proteins | sample 4562384metaG_FD_185976 | JGI IMG/M metagenome (GOLD analysis project Ga0256837, IMG submission 185976) | Hydrothermal vent microbial communities from Guaymas Basin, Mexico - 4561-384 | ecosystem: Environmental > Aquatic > Marine > Hydrothermal vents | place: Mexico: Guaymas Basin | collected... | reverse complement strand
TTACACTCATCTAAAAGTTCATCAAGTTGTCTTGATATTTTTTGACTTATGCTTTGATGCTCAACCATTGGTGCAGGACTCATGGCATAAGGCATTCCATAGAGTAATTCCCACTTTCCTTCCCAGTTTTTATACTCATCATAAGTGTAGCTTGCGGCATACTTCTCTTCTCTTACTGCTCCCATCATTACATCCTTACTTCTATTTTTTAAATTATAGCATAAACTAAAATTCAAATTTTTTTATGGAACACTTTTAGCTAGATAATATTTATGAAAACAATAGATAAAATAAAACTGCATCCAGATTCAACTATACGAGAGGCACTTCTTGCTATAGATAATGGGGCTATGAAAATTGCTGTAGTTGTAGATAAAGAGAACTTTTTAGAGGGTGTATTAACGGATGGGGATATTCGTCGTGGTCTATTAGAGGGGATGGAGTTGAGTGATACTATAGAGAATATCATTCAAAAAAATCCTGTAGTATGTAGTTTTCGTGATACAAAAGAGGATATTTTAGCAAAATCTTTAGGGAAGAAGATTTACCATATTCCTGTACTTGATGATGATTTAAAAGTGATAGGCATAGAAGATATAGATGCTCTTTTAAGTACAAAAGATAGAAAAAATAGAGTAGTTCTAATGGTAGGGGGCTTAGGTTCACGTCTTCGCCCTTTAACTGAAAACACCCCAAAACCTATGTTAAAAGTAGGAAATAAACCTATTTTAGAGACTATCATAAACAACTTTAAGCGCTACGGTTTTGTGAATATCATTTTAAGTGTGAACTATAAAGCAGATATAGTCAAAGAGTATTTTGGTGATGGGAGTAAGTTTGGTGTAAATATAGAGTATGTGCATGAGGACAAACGCATGGGAACAGCGGGAGCACTGAGTCTTATGAGAGAGAAGTTTGAGGAGCCATTTTTTGTGATGAATGGAGACTTGCTTACCAATGTTAACTTTGAGCATCTTTTAAACTTTCATCTTGAAGAGGAGAGTGTTGCGACGATGGCAGTTCGTGAGTATGAGTACCAAGTCCCTTTTGGGGTGGTTAATCAAGAAGATGGGAAGATTAGCTCTATAGTAGAGAAGCCGAAGCAGTACTACTATGTCAATGCGGGGATTTATCTGCTCTCTCCTGCTGTTTTAGAGTTTATCCCTAATGATGCATTTTATGATATGCCGACACTCTTTACAACTCTTATAGAGAAAGAGAAACAACCTATCTCTTTTCCTGTTCATGAGTATTGGCTCGACATTGGTCAAGTCCAACAGTTAGAGCAGGCTCGTGATGAGTACTTTAGTGTATTTGAGGAGTAGGAAAGTATGGTAAAAAAGATGAAAAAAAAACTTAACTTTGATGTCTGTACTTTCTGTAATCATAAGTGTAGTTTCTGCTCCAACTCGGATGAGAGAACCATAAAATACCAAACAAGTTTGGATGAGTTTCAAAAAGTGATGTCCAATGTTTTGAGATATGTAGAGTGTGATGAGTTGGGGCTTTCAGCTAAGGGAGAGGTACTTGTAAACAGTGACTTCACGAAGATAGTTCGCTCTTGTAAAGAGGATTTTCATATTCCCTATCTCTACATTAGTTCAAATGGGGCTCTTTTGGATGAGAAAAAGGCTATAGAGATTATTGATGCAGGAATGGATAGTATCAAATTTTCCATAAACGCCATTTCAAGAGAGCATTATAAAGAGGTGCATAAGGTAGATGACTTTGAGAAAGTTATAGCAAATTTCAAATCACTCATAGCCCTTAAACGCCATAACTACCCAAAACTTAAAATCTTTCTCTCCTCTGTTATAGATATGAGTAAAGAGGAGTTAAAGAGTAGTTTTAGAAAACTTCTAGGGGAAGAGGATTATGCTTTCATAGATGGTGTTTCTCTCTATGCTCTTACTTATACACCTAAATTTGAAGTTCATTCAGATGCAAAGGTGACTAGTAAGTGCTCTATCCCTTTTAGGGAACTTTATATCAACTCCGATGGAACTTTGGGGCTTTGTTGTAAAGATTACTTTGATGAGGTAAACTTTGGTTCTCTTTTAGAGCATGACTTTATGGATGTTTATAACTCTGATGCTTTTACGGAGGTAAGAGAGATGCATAAAAAGAGTGAGTTTCCAGATGGGCATCTCTGTAAGAATTGTCTGCTCTATGATGGTGGGATTTAACTCAATAAATGATGATCGAAAAGATGACCGGAAAATAAAAGATTTAAAAATAATAAATACACTATAGTTACTATATATAGGATTATAAGTGGTATTATAAAAGACAAAAAAATTACCGTTTTATGGTAAAATAACTATAAAAAGAGTTAAGATGAAATTTTCTCCTACACTTCCTTATGATATTCATGGGAATATTGACACTTCTCTTTTACTTCTAGCAGAAAAAGTATGTCTGAAGAGTGCAACACTTACTGGGAACCATACATCACAGATTCTTAATGCTACAAGAGATCTTTTGAGAGTTACAAATAGTTACTATTCAAATAGAATCGAGTCTGAGGGAACACACCCTATTGATATTGAAAAAGCAATGCAAAAAAAGTATGCCAAAGATAAGAAGAAGAGAGATCTTCAAAAACTTTCTCTAGCGCATATAGAAACACAGAAATTTTTAGAATTTCAAACGAGTAAGCACTCAAATAACATTGTTTCAACAGATTTTATATCTAAACTCCATGAATACTTTTATACACAAGATGGATTGGAACCATTTTTAAATATTGATTCAGATACTCTTATGCAACCAGGACAACTCAGAGAAAAAGATGTAGCAGTAGATAATTATATAGCTCCACCAGCTCATGAAATTGTATCTCTTATGCAAATATATCAAATAGAGTATCAACGTCTTGGGAAAAAAACTACACAAGCTATGCAACTTCTAAATGCACTTTGTGCACACCATAGACTTCTATGGATTCATCCTTTTTTAGATGGAAATGGAAGGATCTCTCGTCTTTTTTTAGATGCAATGCTTTATGATATGAAGCTTGAAGGGTATGGGCTATGGAATATATCAAGAGGCTTAGCAAGAGAGATTAAAAATTACCAATCCGAACTAAAATATGCAGATATGATACGTCAAGGTTCAAAAGATGGTAAAGGGAATCTTTCTCTTATGGGACTTAGCTCCTACCTGAAATTTATGTTACAAACTGCACTTGATCAAATCGACTATATGCAACATTCACTCAATCTTGCAACACTAAGTTCTCGTATGCAGATCTTTATTCAAAATTCTCAACAAGGTATGTATAACCAAGAACCTCTCCCAAAATATACACAAGCTCTTTTTAATCACCTCCTTATACATGGGGAAGTAAAAAGAGGAGAAGTAAAAGAGATAATTGGAAAACAAAAGACAGTAGCAACACAACTTATAAAAAAACTTTTAGAGATGAACTACTTAGAGTCTGATTCTCCAAAGGGTACTATAAGACTAAAGTTTAATGCTTTTTTTGCTTCAAAACTTATGCCAGAGCTTATACCTGAAACACTTTAAAAGGAAAATCATGAAAAAGAAAAAAATCTTAGCCATCATCCCTGCTCGTGGTGGGAGTAAACGCTTACCTCGTAAGAATATCTTAGATTTGGCAGGAAAACCTCTTATAGCTTGGAGTATAGAAGCTGCAAAAAAATCGAAATATATAGATAGAGTGATACTTAGTAGTGATGATGAGGAGATTATATCTGTAGCCAAAGAGTTTGGATGTAATGTGCCTTTTGTAAGACCAAAAGAGTTGGCTGAGGATGCAACTCGCTCTATAGATGTCGTTACTCATGCGCTGAAGAGTTTAGAAGAGGTGTATGACTATGTTATACTCCTTCAGCCTACTTCTCCTTTGAGAACAAGTAAAGATATAGACTTAGCGATAGAGTTATGTTTAGAAAAAGAGGCAACTTCTGTCATTGGTGTTTGTGAGGTGGAGCACTCTCCTCTTTGGAGTAACACACTTGATGAAAGTATGAGTATGGATAACTTTTTGGATGATAAGTACAACAACTCACGAAGTCAAGATTTACCAACCTACTACCGCATTAATGGAGCTTTTTATATGAGTAAGGTTGAGTCAGTTTTAGAAGAGGAAACTTTTTTTGTAAAAGAAAATATCTATGCTTTTCTAATGTTACAAGAGCATTCGGTCGATATAGACACGAAGTTAGATTTCATAGTAGCAAAAGCAATTTTAAAAGAGAGAGAAAAATAATGTCAGCACACCATATAGAAGAGAAAAAAGAGAAAGTTAATTATAATGCCAATGAGATAGTATTTTCCAAAAACTGGGAAAAGTATAGAGGTGAGGATTACTGGGAGTACAGAAAAAACTGGACAAAATACCCAAATGAGAGAATAGTTCCAGATTTTCCACTTAATATCGACATAGAGACAACAGACCTCTGTAACCTTAAATGCCCGATGTGTGCAAGAACTATAAAAGATGCGGACAAAGAGAACCATCTTATAAAGAGTCGCTACATCGACAAAGAAGCATATATCGATATTATTGACCAGTGTGTGGCGCATGGGGTGAAAGCTATTAAGTTACAGTATCTCGGTGAGCCTTTAATGCACAAAGATATAGTGTTTCAAGTGGAGTATGCGAAGAAAAAGGGGATTATCGACATTATGTTTAACACAAATGCAGTGCTTTTAACTCCTGAACTTGGAGCAAAATTACTTAAAGCTGGTATTGATAAAGTCTTTATCTCTTTTGATGCTGTTAACCCTATGCTCTATATGCAACAACGTGTTGGAACTACTATGGGGAAAGTGATAGATAATATTTATGCATTTATACAAGAGCGTAACAAATTTTACCCACAAACACATATACGCCTTTCTATGGTGATGTATGATGATCTTGTTTGGAAACAGCAGTTTGAAGCGATGAAAATTATGTGGGATGGTTTGGTAGATTCTCTAGGCTATGGTCTCTTTAATGAACGAAATCCTGATAAAAAACATGAGTATGAAAAAGTAGAAGGCTTTGCTTGTGAACAACTCTTTCAACGTATGTTTTTAAAATGTAATGGAAATGTAACGGTATGTTGTGTGGATGATGAAGATGAGTATGTAGTAGGAAACTGGAAAGAAGAGAGACTTATGGATATTTGGAACTCTCCTAAATATAAAGCTATAAGAGATGCACATAAAAATGGCGACTACTATAAAATTCCAATGTGCCGTAAATGTTTCTTACCACCACTTTACAAAGAGACTTATTGTAACAGTGGTAAGTGTGATGCTTAATTATTTATTTTTTACTGAGTGAATCCACTCTACAAGTATCTTATGAAGTTGTTCATTTGGTACTTCTAGGGTATCTAAAGAGAAACTCTCTTCTAATTCTGAAACACCTATACTTCTCGGTCTAACTGCTAAAATTTTTGGAGATGGAAGTTGTTTTCCAAAACAGAAAATAAGATTTTTAGCATCTTTAATTGTTTCATTTACAACACCACCTTCAATAGCATTTGTATGAGAAAAATGATCAAAAGTAGTAATGTAACTAGCAACAGGATGTTCTAAAATAAGAGTTTTTAAATGCTCTAAAATAGCATCTACAGTTTGAAATGATGTCTCTTCTTTTGAAACAATGAGAGAGTGAACAGGGTACTTGTCCATAAAATTTGTTTTTTCCAAGGTAATAGATCCTTTTGTTTTTCATAATTATAGCTAATAATATTTATAGGTAAATTAAATATTTTACTTGAAATACTTTTGTGCTTTTTTAATAAGTGAGGAGATAGGTGCATTGTGCAACTCTGATAACTCAAGCCATACTATCTCTTCTAAGAACTCTTCTGCTCTGTAAAGATGTACATCTATACGGTACTTCGTGTAAGAGTGTTTGAAAGTTCCTATATGCATATCTTCAAGTGGCTCAACTCTTGGAAGTACTAACATATCTTTATACATTTTTTCTTTTGAGTAGTGCAGGGCTATTTTTCCATCTTTTATACAGACACCATAATAGAGTTCAAGAGACTCATAGATGGTCTTTTTACTTTTTGTATATATTTCAGGTTCCTCTTTTCCCTCACAACTACTCTCTAGTGGACACTCACAGCATTTAGGATTTTTTGGAAGACATACCATAGAACCTAGATCCATTAGTGCTAAATTATGTGCTCTTGGCTTTTTTGTATTGAGCAGTTGCATTGCATATTCCCAAATGATACTCTCTTTTACATTGATTAATGCAAAGTGGCGTTTAAGAACTCTTGCAATGTTCGTATCGACTACGGGGACTGCTTGAGCATAGCCAAAACTGCAGATTGCACTTGCGGTATAGCGACCAATACCAGGAAGTTTTAGTAACTCTTTTTCATCTTCTGGGAGTTTTTTACATGTAAGTTGTGCTGTTTTATGTAGGTTTCTTGCACGTGAGTAGTAGCCTAAACCACTCCATGAAGCCAACACATCATCTTGAGATGCATTTGCAAGGTGCTCAAGGGAGGGAAATTTTTCTAAAAACTGTGGGTAATACTCATCTCTTACACGGTTTACCTGTGTTTGCTGAAGCATAATTTCACTAAGGTATACATGGTATATATCTTTACTTAAACGCCAAGGAAGTTCATGTCGACCAGCTTTGTTATACCAAGCTAAAAGTTTTTTATGTATAGTTTTATTCATTAGTGACATTATAGTAAAATAATGGTCTAATCTTTAGCACTCAAATGTATAAAAACTTTTTTTAAGTATATTTGTAAGCACACTATTTTTTAATACCTCTTTTATTTGAAAGCTTGTATTTTCTGATTTGTAAGGGTTTTGACTCCCTTTAAGAACTTTTTGAAACTTCTCTGAGTAGCTCATTTGTATAGCTTCTCTTATGGCCTCTTTTTTACACGGAGTATTGATAATACTTTGTGCCTGTGTTCGCCCTTTTTGTCTCTCCCCTATGTTAATAGTCGCTTTGTGAAAGCTTGGAACTTCTATGATGCCACTTGAACTATTTCCAACAACTGCATCTACAAACTGCAAAGCACTTAGGTAACGAAGTTGCCCTAAAGAGCTAAAGACTACAGAGTTACTATTTGTCGAAACATACTCATCTATCATACTATTTATAACTCTTCCATGACTATCGGCATTGGCTTTTGTGAAGATAATGAGTGTCTCATCTAACTCTTTAAGTGCTGAGAGTAACTCACAAAACTCCTCTTTTGGTGTTTGAGAGGAGAGAGTCTCTGGGTGGTAGGTCACTAAAATATTTCTCTTTTGAAGTTTGACCCCGATAGACTTTTCAAAAGTATTTTTGTCTAAAAGTTTAAGAGTTTGAATGTTCTCAACTCCTAAAGCTCCAACTTGAAAGACTCTTTTTGGATCTTCTCCAAGCTGAATGACTCTTTGTGCATACTCTTTTGTCGCAGGAAAGTGTAGGTGAGCCATTTTAGTGATAGAGTGGCGAATCGCCTCATCCATTGCCCCCTCTGTAGTCTCTCCCCCATGTATGTGTGCTAAAGGGGTATGAAGCATCATAGTAGCGATAGCAACAGCCATTATCTCATATCTATCCCCTAAAACAATTACTATATCACTCTGTAAATCTTGCAGAGTTTTAGTAACATCTATCTGAAGTTGTGCCATAGCCCTAGAGGTACTAAGTGCATCATCTGCTTGAAGTTGCATAGGTATTTTTTGAGTAATGTGAAAATCTTTTTCTATCTCTCTGTAGGTCTCTCCATATTCAGGGCTGAGGTGTGTTCCACTCACTAAAAGTTGCAGTTGTAAAGCTTGGTCATTTTCTATTTGTGATAGAAGAGGTTTTAGGAGTCCATACTCAGCACGGGTTGTTGTTACGACACATATTTTTCTCTGTATCATAAGACTACTTTTTCACTTTCTTCACACTTCGACTCACCTTTGCAAAGCCTAAATTAAACTCAAACTTTGTAGTCGTCTCTATCACTTCTCCATCTGCATCATCTTCTAAAATATCAGGCTCAATTTCGATAATCTCTTCTAAAATTCTGTTTGATTTGAGGGCAAGCTCTTGTTGGATGCTCTCATCAGTCGTTTTCATAATATCGTTGATATTTCGTGAGAGCTCTTTTATCTTTGCAAATGTTTCGATGATACTGATTGTCGCTTGTGTTGCAACTTTACTCTTTAAAATAGTAGCTATCATATAGAGACCTTTTTCACTAAAAGCTTTTGGTGTCACCCGAGTTTTTGCAAATTTTGCAGTGGAAAATTTTCCCCGCAAAATTTCAAACTCCTCTTTAGTAAGTTCAAACATGTAACCATCTGGAAACTTATCTGGATTATTTTTAACTGCTTTGTTAATATCTCGTGTCTCAACACCAAAAAGTTGTGCTACATCCTTATCTATGAGTACTAAAGAGCCTCGTAGTTCAATTAATTTACTCTCTAGTTTTTCAAATTTTATTATTTCCATTTTTTAATCCTTTATCATTTCATCTACAGCATAACTTTTCTGAGCTACTTTCCCTAAAACTTCATCCCACCGCATAGGGTTTATCCCACTTGCTGGGCGTTTGACTGTAAGGTTGGATTCACTTAAGAGTTCCCCTTTTGCTATCGTTTTTGAGGCTACTATGCTTTTTCTAGCTACCAAAATATTTGGCGTTTCACTAGGAGAGGGCTTTTTCTCAAAACTACCAAGTGCTTTTTGTATGTTGCGAATAGCCTTTACCATCGCTCGAAGCTCCTGAGGTTCAAGAGAAGCCTTATGGTCTGGTCCCTCCATATCACGACTAAGAGTAAAGTGCTTCTCTATCACACTTGCACCCATCGCAACTGCAGCAGTTGGGACTTCTATGCCGAGGGTATGGTCGCTATATCCTACCTCTACATTTAGCTCTTTTTTGATTGTGAGCATTGCATTGAGATTTACATCTTCCATCGGTGTTGGGTACATAGTGTTTGCATGAAGTATGGTTATGTTCTCTTTTTGTGTACCATTTTGAACCAATACTTCAAAAGCATCTCTTATCTCTTGCATTGTTGCCATACCGCTAGAGAGAATAACTTTTTTATTGAGTTTTGCAATAGCCATTAAATAGGGTAGATTTGTTATTTCTCCACTAGGGATTTTAAATATCTCTAAACCTAAACTATCTAAAAGCTCTATACTCTCTAAATCAAATGGTGTTGAGAGAAACATAATCTTCTTAGGGTGACAATACTCTATAAGTTCCCTGTGTGTTGCTACATCGAGTTCAAGCTTTTTAAGCATATCAAATTGAGACTCTTTCCCATCAGTAGTCTCTTTTTGATAAGAGGCTTTTTGAGCAGATTTACTTACAAGAGTCTCAGCCTTAAAGGTTTGAAACTTGACAGCATCAGCCCCAGCATCACTCGCTACATCTATAAGTTCTTTGGCAAGTTTTATACTTCCGTTATGATTTACTCCAGCCTCTGCGATGATAAAAACACTCATTTTACAAGACTTCCCGCTTTGTTAAATCCCTCTATTATAGTGTACTCTTTTGTAGTCGCACCACTCCCTACAAAACTGTTAGCCTTGACTCTTACACCACCATTAATGATAGCCCCTGTACTAATGTGTGAATTTGCTTCAATTACTGCATCGTGCTCTATCAGGGCTTTGGAATTGATGATGGAGTTTTGAGCTATTTTTGCATCTGCATTTACAAGGGCATGGTGCATTATAATTGTTCCTTTTTCTATGTGAGCATGCTTAGAAACATAAGAAAAAGGAGAGATAATAGTAGGAATATTAAACGAAAGTGATTCAAGTCTTTCAAAAAGCTTCACACGAATAGCATTCGATTTTATATGCCCAACAGTTACAAAGGCATACTCATATTGCTCTCGTAGCTCTGGGAGTTGCGTATCGCTGCCTATGAGTGGATAGCCTAGTACTTCGCTTGATTCTCCCACAAATTTCTCCACTATTCCAGCAATCTCAAAACGACCCTCTTGCTCTATTACATCTATAACACTCTTGCAGTGTCCACCACCGCCAAGAAGAATGATCTTTTCTCTCATAATGCAACTCCACTACTTATGTTTACTACTCTCTCTTGGAGATAGAGGGCATTTGTAAGTTCTCCACACTGTGCATCTTTAAACATATCTAAATTGTTTAAGAGTCTCCATACTGGTCGAGTCATAATGCCATGAGTATTCGTAAACTCTAAAAATTTGTCTCTTTCATCTCTATTTTGAAGTAAAATAGCTTGAAGCCAGTAGTTTGAACTTGCATCTTTTGGTTGGGTGAAAAAATCTATATTTTCATAGTCAGTAAAAAAATCTACATATTTTTTTGTAAGCTGGCGTTTAGAGGCTAAAAACTTCTCTAACTGCTCTAGTTGTGCTACAAGCAGTGCAGCATTGAGGTTTGGCATACGGTAGTTGTAGCCTATCTCATCGTGGATATACTCCCATTTATGCGGTACTTTTGCAGTGGTTGTGAGGTGTTTTGCTCTTTTTGCTAAAGTCTCATCATCTGTTACTATTACACCACCCCCACCAGAGGTGATGATTTTGTTACCATTAAAGCTAAAGGCTCCAACTCTACCAAAAGTACCTGTATGTTTCTCTTTGTAAAAACTTCCTAGGGATTCGGCACTATCTTCTACAAGAGTGATATACCATTTTTCACATATTTCAGAAATAGTGTCTATTTTACATGGATGACCAAAGGTGTGCATGGGAACACAAGCTTTGATGATTTTATTTGTTGTTTTGTTGATACATTTTGCATCTACAATTTGACAGTTTTGCTCCAAAAAAAGCTCTAAAGCATTGGGACTCATCCCCATCGTCTCTAAATCTACATCAACAAAGATGGGTTCTGCTCCTGTGTAACTAATGGCATTACAAGTGGCTACAAAACTAAGAGGCTGAGTAATAACTTCATCATCTCTGCCAACATCTGCTAAAAGGAGGGCAATATGCAAGGCCGCTGTTCCGTTGACAGTAGCGATGGCATATCTGCTGCCCACATACTCAGCAAACTCTTTCTCAAACCTATCAACAAAAGCACCTACACTTGAAACATAGGTAGAGTCTATACACTCATTAAGGTATTTTTTTTCATTTCCTATGAATTTTGGTTCATGTAGAGGAAGAAACTCTTTGGTTTTGTAGAGGGTCTGGATAAAGTTGATAATAGCTTGATAATTTTGCATCATAGTTCTTTTTTACTTAGATTATAGCTTAGAGTTTCTTATACTTTTATGGTATAATTTCACTGATGTACAAAGTAGCTCTTTAAGATATTTGGTTTGGCTACCAAGTGTTGTGATGAGTGATTAGGCTAAGAGTTTTCTCTTAGCCTTTTTTTTTGCCTAATTTTTTAGGTTGGTTTGTGGTGTGGGTGGGAGCTCATCATAGAGGAGCTACTTTGTACAGTAAAATAGTAGTAGTCTTTTTAGTCTGTATGGTATTCGTACCTATTTTACACTAATCAAAATAGAGGGATTAGCCACCCTCTGACTACTACATCTTTCCATCAAGATATTTTTTCTTATCTTTATACTCAAAGTTAGGAATTAACTTAAAAAACTCCTTAACTATATCCTCTTTACTCCATTGTAGTTTCATTTTAAACTCTTGCATAGTTTTTGTAAAAAGATTGAGTTTCATATCATCATAAAGAGGGTCATTTTTAATAATGCCTATGTTTTGAAATTTCTGCATATCTAACACTTCATCATCTGTGTAAAACTCTTCAAAATCTTTCTCTCCCGTAGTGTCACTCGATGTAAAAAGGCAGGGGTATTTTCCCTCTTGTGGGAGAGTATGAACAAGCTCTCTTGCCTCCTCTTCACTCTCACAAAGGTAAGGCTCATACCCTAACTCTTTGAGATACTTTACAGCGATGTCAGCAAAAGAGATAAGGTGCAGGGAGTCATCAAGTTTTGGAAAAAAGATATCACGATTTTGACCAAATATACAAGACATAAGACATAACTCTCCACTCTCCTGTGGTGTAACAAAGTAGCGTTTGACATCGTTTGGTGCTACTATGGGTTGGCGTTTCTCTATGCGTTTGTTAAAACCATGCAGAAGTGAGCCATCACTAAACGCTACATTTGCAAAACGAGCAGTAGAGATTTTGATGTACTTACTACGACGCATTAAAAACATCTCCATGATTCGCTTACTTGCTCCCATCATATTGGCAGGATTGGCTGCTTTGTCTGTTGAAACACAGAAGTATTTTTTTGTTCTTTTTGATATGGCTTGGGCTATGGTCTTGTCGGTGTTAAAGATATTTACATCTATCATTCGCATAAGAGTAAAAGGGTCTTTTTCACTCCGTACATGTTTAAGTGCTGAGAGATTTAAAACATAGTCATACTTTCCATCTTGAGCTATAAAAGCATCATACTCCACACTTCCAATATCAAGTGCAAAAGTAGCAAACTCTCCATCGATGTAACCAAAAGAGCTACGAATATCTCGTACAAGTTCAACCA
>Ga0256837_1002182_pt1 | contig 12455 bp, 10 predicted proteins | sample 4562384metaG_FD_185976 | JGI IMG/M metagenome (GOLD analysis project Ga0256837, IMG submission 185976) | Hydrothermal vent microbial communities from Guaymas Basin, Mexico - 4561-384 | ecosystem: Environmental > Aquatic > Marine > Hydrothermal vents | place: Mexico: Guaymas Basin | collected... | reverse complement strand
ATGCAACGGTTGAATTTACAGTAGTTGTTGCCTCTTTACCTATTGTTTTTGTGGGTGCATTACAAGGGACTCGAACCCTAGAGGATAAATTTGAGGAGATGGCAGATATTTTCAAAGTGCCTATGATGATGAAATTTACCGATATTTATCTGCCTCATATCTTCTCTTATGTCTTTCCTGCGTGGGTTTCAGCTTTGGGGATGGCTTGGAAGATTGTAGTTATGGCTGAACTTTTGGCGACTAGTGATGGATTGGGGGCAAGTTTAGCAATGGCAAGAAGTCAACTTGATACCTCTACAGCTTTGGCTATTGTAGTGGCTATGGTTGGGCTTTTGATGTTTGCAGAGTATATCTTTTTAGAACCAATTAAGAGAGAGGTGGAGAAATGGCGAGATTAAAAGTAGAAAATCTAAGCTTCTCATTTGGCTATGATACCATTTTAGAAGAGATGGATTTTGAGATAAATGAAGGTGAAGTGGTCTCAATAGTCGGTCCAAGTGGTGGAGGAAAAACCACACTGCTTAGACTCTGTGCTGGTCTGCTTGATAGACAAGATGGAAAAATAGAGAACAGTTTCACAACACAGTCAATCGCTTTTCAAGACCCAAGACTTTTACCATGGAAAAATGTAATAGATAACATCGCTTTTGGACTGAAAGCCATGGGAGTCTCCACAGAAGAGAGAGAAAAAAGAGCCAAAGAGATAGCCCTAAAATTTGACCTTGAAGAGAGTGATTTTGATAAATTCCCCAAAGAGCTAAGTGGTGGAATGAGTCAAAGGGTATCCTTTGCTAGAGCCTTAGTAACCAAACCAAAACTTCTCTTTTTAGATGAGCCGTTTTCTGCTCTGGATATTGGACTTAAAAGAGAGCTTCAAAATCATATAATGGAACTTATCGCCAAAAAAGAGATAACCATCTTTTTTATTACCCATGATATTATGGAAGCGATACGCCTAAGTGATAAAATATTACTACTATCTCCTGACCCTGTTGGTAAAATTGTAAAAGAGTTTACTTTTGATACCCCTCAACCAAAAAGAGATAATGAGTATGTTTATAGTCAAACAGCAAAAATACTTAGCGATAGAGATATTATAGAGACCTTTGAATTGGAGTTTAAGTAATGGCAGCAACAAAACACTATGAATCATATCCTGATGGAGATTTTCCAAACTATTTAGCCTATGGCTTTAGACCTGCTTTTTTACTGATGGCTCCCTATATGATACTCTCTATCATTCTTTGGGGACTCTATTATAGTGGATATATTACACTTCCTTTTATAGGTGACACTCTAAGTTGGCATATCTATGAAATGCTTTTTGGTGTAGGATTTTTGGGTATGAGTGCCTTTATATTTACAGGAGCACCCGAACTTTACCCTGGAACTGTGCCAATAGTTGGAAAAACCCTACAAAATATTATGATACTTTGGATTTTGGGAAGAGTTAGCTTTTGGTTTATGGATATAATTACTCCATATCCCTCTGCTATTATCAATATTGCTCTGTTTGCATGGCTTACATTTCTTGTTTATAAACCAATATTTCAAGACCCTGCCAAACGACATGTAAGTATTGCTTATGGATTTGTGGCTGTTCAAATAGTTCAAATATGGTTCTACTTATCGGTTTTTAAATGGGTAGAGACCACACCACTAGAGATACTAAGAATCGCTTTGGCTGTTTTCTTGGTCTTGATACTACTATCTATTAGAAGAGTAAATATTGAGGCTGTTAATGAGATTATAGAGCTAGAGGAGAGAAATGAAGAGATATTTTTTGCACGACCACCTGCTTATAACTTAACCATGTTTTTAATAGCTCTCTTTGCTACAGTTGAGTTTTTCTATCCAACCAATAGAGTTTTAGGATGGATAGGTTTAGGGGTGGCGAGTGCTTCACTTGCTATTTTAAATGATTTTATAGCCTATGATGAAGAGAATATCTTAGGAAAAAGATTAATTAGAGCGTTAATTACTGTTCCTGTACTTATCTCTATAGGTTATGGATTGATAGGGTATAACCACTTAACAGGGATGAGCTACAATCATGGAGATTTACTACATATTCTAACCAGTGGAGCATGGACACTCTCTTTTTATCTTGTAATGGTAGTTATAACCATTGTCCATACGGGTAGGGATATCTCCAAAGAGAGAGACAACTGGGTATGTTTCAGTATTTTCCTAATCTTGGTGGCAACCACACTGAGAACAGCAGTTGCCTTTTACCCTGAATATACAACGATATTTTATATGAGTTCGGCACTTGTATGGAGTTTGCCGTTTATTATATATATCGCTATTTATTTTAAATGGTTGTTGAGTCCTAGAGCAGATGGTTTGCCAGGATAAACAAATTTTATCGGATATCCTTGATCGTTTTACCTATAGTAATGAGCATTCGACTTTTTTGGAAAAGATTTTCATAAAATCCGAAATCTTCTAGTTTTAGAATATAATTGGATGCAAGTTTAGAAATTTCACTTTGCTGACTATGCCAAGGGCGTCTAAAGTTAGTAATATGAAGAGACCTACTCTATTTAGAAGGCTTCTTCTCTTTGAATAATTCAACTACTACTCACACAGTGCTTGATGCTCTAGTTTGGTGCAGTAGTTTTGGACGACTTTCATCCCTGCCTCTTGGGCTTTTTGGGCGGCAGCGTTGTTGACGAGTCCGAGTTGTCCCCAGAAGACTTTGATATCTCCTCGTGCAATACACGCATCCGCAATCGCATCAAAGGCCTTGGGTTTGCGGAAGATATCGACCATATCGACAGCAAAGGGGATCTCTGCTAGGGAGCGGTAGACCTTCTCTCCGAGTATCTCTTCATGTTTTGGGTAGACAGGGACGATGGTGTAGCCTGCATTTTTGAGGTACTTGGCGACACGGTTGCTCGCTTTGCTCTCATCGGGTGAGAGTCCGAGGATTGCGATGGTTTTGACGCTATCAAAAATCGCTTTCATCTCCTCTTTATTGCTGTTGACGGTAGGAAATTCACACTCCATACACGACTCCTTTATGTTATAATTTCGCCAATTATGACTGAGGAAAGATAATGTTAGACTTAAATATGATCGAAAAAGCCTACGAGAGAGTCGAGGGTGTGGTACATCGTACCCCCTTTAGCCATGCCCCACTACTCAGTGAGATGAGTGGGTATGAGGTCTATCTCAAAAAAGAGAATCTCCAACGCACAGGAGCGTTCAAACTACGCGGGGCATTTAATAAAATTGCTTCGTTGATAGAGGGTGGAGCGCGTGGGGGTGTGGTAGCTGCGAGTGCAGGCAACCACGCCCAAGGGGTGGCATTCTCTGCCAAACATTTTGGGATAGAGGCGACGATTGTGATGCCTGAGTCTACCCCCTTGACCAAAGTCCAAGGGGTCAAAGAGCTAGGGGCGAGTGTGATACTCCATGGGGGCAACTATGATGAAGCGTATGCCCACGCGGTCACCTATGCCTCTGAAGAGGGCTACACCTTTGTCCACCCCTTTGCCGATGATGAGGTGATGGCGGGGCAGGGGAGTGTGGTCTTGGAGATGTTTGAGGAGCAACCCGACCTTGACGCGGTGGTCGTCCCTGTGGGTGGGGGTGGACTCATCTCAGGTATCGCCACGGCGACCAAGGCACTCCACCCACAAACCCAAGTGATCGCTGTCTCCTCTCAGGGAGCACCTGCCCTACACGACTCCTACTATGCCAAGACTCCTATTGATAGTACCGAGGTGCGTACCATTGCCGATGGGATTGCGGTGCGTGATACCTCACCTGTGACCCTTGCGTATATCTTAGAGCGGGTAGATCACTTTGAGGGGGTAGGAGAGGATGAGATCGCTGCGGCGATACTCTTCTTGCTAGAGAAGCAAAAAGTTCTTGTCGAGGGGGCAGGTGCCGTGGGTGTGGCTGCGTTGCTTCATGGCAAGATAGACCTCCCCAAAGGCTCCAAGGTCGGTATCATCCTGAGTGGGGGTAATATCGATGTAACAATGCTCTCACTCATTATCGAGAAGGGGTTGATGAAGTCTGCTCGTAAGATGAAGCTACGGGTGACACTCGTCGATAGACCAGGGGCATTACACGCCTTTACAGAGATACTCACTCAGATTGGTGCCAATATCGTACAGATAGGGTATGACCGTACCTCTACAGACTTGAAGTTTGGGGATGCTCATGTGCGGGTAGCCCTAGAGACCAAAGGGGTGGAGCATCAAGAGGAGATACGCCTACAGCTCCAAGCGGGTGGATTTGCCTTTAGTGAAGAGCATTAGGGGTGAGCAAACCCATTCTTGCGATTGATCTAGGCTCCAATACCCTCCGACTACTCGCCTATGAGTGTCAATCACAGCGTATACTCTACCACTCTGAGCAGATGGTCAAGACCGCAGAGGGGTTGCGTGCAACAGGGCGTATCTCCCCACAAGCACAATCGCGTATCATCGCTACACTACAAGAGGCACAGCGTCAGCAGTCGTGGGACTCCTACCATATCTGTGCCGTGACGACAGAGGCGATGCGTCGTGCCTCCAACGCCTCCGAGGTCTTAGCTGCGATTGAGACAGAGACGGGGGTGGTGTTTGAGGTGATTAGTGGAGCGCGTGAAGCCTCTTTGACGCTTTTGGCGGTGCAGTATCGTCTGCGTCAGCTCGCCTCTTCACTCGACTCCTTTATGGTGGTTGATATTGGAGGAGGCTCCACAGAGCTGATCTTCTGCTACCCCCAAGAGACGATTAGTCGGAGTTTTGCTGTTGGGATTGTTACGATGGCGGAGCGGTACCCTTCGCTTGTATCGATGGAGCGTGCCATACCCCATGAGATGGCAATGTTGGAGCAGTTTGTCCAGCAGACGCTTGCCTCCTCTGGAGCGGTAGGAGGGGTGGTGGCGACAGCGGGTACCCCCACGACCCTCGCCTCACTCAAGCAGGGACAGAGCTATGCGACCTATGAGGCAGATGTGGTTAATGGGACGGTGCTAAGCCGTGCTGAGGTGGAGTATTATCATACACTTCTGCTTGCATCAGATACCGCTACGCGTGCCAAGATGGTCGGTACAGGGCGTGCAGAGTTGATCTCTGCGGGGTGTGTGATCTTCCAAGCGATCTATGCAATGTTGGGGGTTGAGTCTGTCGTGGTGATTGATGATGGACTGCGTGAAGGGGTCGTGCGAGAGGCGTGTGGTGATTAAGAAGAGTTTTTTTGTCTGATTTACTTTTGGTATGTTGAGTTCTAATCTTATTTCGCTATAATCAACAAAAACTATGGAGTGTGTAATCATGCAGATGAGTGGTGCACAAATGGTGTGTGAAGCGATTATTGCCGAGGGTGTTAAGACCGTATTTGGTTATCCTGGTGGGGCTATCATGCACGTGTATGATGAGATTTATAAACAAAATGGCTTTGAGCATATCCTCAACCGTCATGAACAAGCGTCTGTTCACGCAGCTGATGGCTATGCAAGAGCGACTGGAGAAGTAGGGGTGGCGATGGTTACCTCTGGTCCTGGGTTTACCAATGCAGTGACAGGATTGGCAACGGCCTATATGGACTCGATCCCGATGGTCGTCATCTCTGGTCAGGTACCCTTGAGCTTGATTGGAACCGATGGCTTCCAAGAGATCGACGCAGTGGGGATCTCTCGCCCGTGTACCAAGCACAACTTCTTGGTGCGTAGACTCGAAGAGCTTCCGCGTATCCTCAAAGAGGCGTTCTATATCGCACGCACAGGACGACCCGGTCCTGTACTCGTGGATGTCCCCAAGGATATCACTGTAGAGATCGGGGAGTTTGTCTACCCTGAGAGTGTCGATATCCCAAGCTACAAACCGACCTACAAAGGCAATAAGCGACAGATCGAAAAAGCCGTTGAAGCGATCAAGCAGGCGAAGAAACCGCTCCTCTATATCGGTGGTGGGGTGGTACTCTCCAACGCATCAGAGTTGGTACGCGAACTTGCCAACAAAGCACAGATTCCTGCGGTTGAGACGCTAATGGCACGGGGTGTCATGGGTGCGAAGAATCCACTACTCCAAGGGATGCTCGGGATGCACGGGAACTACGCGTCCAATATGGCGATGAGTGAGACCGACTTGGTCATCTCGTTGGGTGCACGGTTTGATGATAGGGTGACGGGTAAGCTCTCAGAGTTTGCTAAGTATGCCGATATCATCCATGTCGATATCGATGCGGCCAATATCGGAAAGCTTGTCGATGTAGACTATCCTATCGTAGGGGATATCACGCAGGTACTAGAGAAGATGCTTCCACTCCTTGAGGATGTCGATAGTGACCGCTACCAAGCGTGGAGAGAGATACTCAAACGCTACAATACCCTCCATCCACAGTCGTTTGTCGATAGTGATGAGGTGATTAAGCCTCAGTGGGCGATTGAGCGTATCGGAGAGCTTGTCGGAGAGGAGGCGATTATCACCTCTGATGTGGGACAGCACCAGATGTGGGCTGCTCAGCACTATCCGTTTGATAGACCACGCCAGTGGATCAACTCAGGGGGGCTTGGTACGATGGGCTTTGGGTTTCCCGCAGCGATCGGTGCGAAGCGTGCGTGTCCTGAGAAGACAGTCATCAACATCACAGGTGATGGCTCTATCTTGATGAATATGCAAGAGCTAGTCACCGCAGCGGAGTATAAGATTCCCGTTATCAATGTGATCCTCAACAACCACTTCTTGGGGATGGTACGCCAGTGGCAGACCTTCTTCTATGAGAAGCGGTACTCTGAGACGGATTTGAGCTTCCAACCCAACTTTAAGGCACTCGCTGAAGCGTGTGGTGGGATCGGGTATGATGTGACGACGAAAGCGGAGTTTGATGCTGCTTTGAAGGATGCGATCGGGCAAGAGAAGGTCTGCTTTATGAATGTAGCGACCAACCGATTTGAGGATGTTCTTCCGATGGTACCTGCAGGTGGCGCACTCTTCAATATGATGCTACCCCAAAAAACGCAAAATAGTACGGAGGAGAAGTAATGGCACATTCAACAAAAGAAAGACGCGTTATCTCCGTGATTGTGATGAATGAGAGTTCGGTTTTGGCACGGGTGACAGCACTCTTTGCGGGGCGTGGGTACAATATAGAGTCCCTCACTGTTGCCCCTATCCCTGATAGCTCAATGTCCAATATCACCATCGCGACCAATGGAAGCACACGGGTGATGGAGCAGATCACCAAACAACTCCATAAGCTCATCCCTGTCTATAAGGTGATAGAGCATGAGGAGATGGTCGAAAAAGAGATGGTCTTGGTGAAGTTCCCTGCTGCTGAGAGGTTGAGTGATATCCAAGCCCTCTGTATGGCATACAACGGAGGTATTGCCAATGTCGGACCTGATATGGTCATCGGTATGGTTGCTGATGAGCCATGTCGTGTCCAGCACTTTTTAGAAGCGGCTAAACGCTACAATCCTTTAGAGATTGTGCGTGGTGGTGTGGTGGCGATCGAGCGTTAATCCCCCCCTCTCCACCGACCCATCTCCCCACACCCTGCGTGTGGGAACACCTACACAACACCCTACAGAAGGATTGATATGAGTTACACCCTCTCCCAAATTTTAGAAAACCTCTCCATAGATTTTACTGGTTCGGATATCGAGATTGATGGTATCCATACCCTCACCGAAGCCTCCCCTAGAGAGTTGAGCTTTTTTAGTGATCCAAAGTACCGCGATCAGCTCTCCAAGACACAAGCAGGTGCGGTCTTTGTTGATGCGGAGCATGCCTCACTCTTGCCAGAGGGGACGATCGCACTTATCACCGATGAGGCCTATCTCAATCTCGCCTACGCCTCGAAGTACTTTGCACACACGCTCACCACCAAAGGGGGGCATCCAAGCCTAGGCGAGGGGTGTGATATCGATAAGCGGGTGCGATTTGGTCACAATGTCACCGTGGGTGCTAATGTAACAATCATGGCGGGGTGCTATATCGGGGACAATGTCACCATCGGTGCGGGGACACTCCTCCACCCCAATGTCACTCTCTACCACCATACGGTACTTGGAGAGTCGTGTATCATCCATAGTGGTACGGTGATTGGCTCAGATGGGTATGGGTTTGCCCACACCAAGCAAGGGGAGCATATCAAAATCTACCAAAACGGCAATGTCGAGATCGGTGATGCGGTGGAGATAGGGGCAAACTGTACGGTCGATAGAGCAGTCTTTGGGACGACCTATATCCGTCGGGGTACCAAGCTAGACAATCTTATCCAAGTGGGACACAACTGTGATGTGGGAGAGCATGTTTTGTGTGCCTCTCAGGTGGGACTCTCAGGCTCTACGGAGCTTGGACGCAATGTGGTCATGGGGGGACAGAGTGGTACCTCTGGACACCTTAAGATCGAGGACTTTGTCACTGTGGTAGGACGCGGAGGTGTCACCAAGTCGTTAGCGGGTGGCAAGATGTATGGGGGGTTCCCCGCTGTTGAGATTCGACTCTGGCGTAAGATGCAAGCCTCCCTTATGCGTATGGTGAAGGGGCGATAGATGGGTGAGTGTATCTCGGTGCAAGCCACGATAGAATCACTCCTAGCAGAGCGTATCTTGGTCATCGATGGGGCGATGGGGACACAGATACAAGACCTTGAAGTGCCACCAGAGGCGTGGATCTGTGATAAGGGTATCAACCAAGAGGGGTGTAATGAACTCCTCATCGATACCGCCCCTGAGCTACTCAAGCGTATCCACAAGCGGTATGCGATGGCGGGGGCAGATCTGATCAAGACCAACACCTTTGGGACGATGCCGTGGGTGTTAGATGAGTATGGGATGGGAGAGCGTGCTTATGAACTCTCCAAAAAGGGAGCAGGGCTGGTCAAGGAGATCTGTGAGGCGTATAGTACCCCCCAAAAGCCTCGTTTTGTGTTAGGCTCAATAGGGCCTGGGACAAAACTCCCTAGCCTTGGGCATATCCACTATGATGAGATGTATGCAGGGTATAAGATCGTCGCAGAGGGGTTGATCGATGGGGGGTGTGATCTCTTCTTGCTTGAGACCTGCCAAGACCCCCTACAGATCAAAGCAGCCATTCATGCGTGTGAAGATGCCAATAGGAGTCGAGGGGTGAAGCTCCCGATTATGGTCTCTGTGACGATTGAGTTGAGTGGGAGTATGCTTATCGGTACGGATGCATCGACGATTGTGACGATCTTGGAGCCGTTTGATATCCTCTCGTTGGGGTTTAACTGTGGGACAGGACCCGATCAGGTCAAGAAGCACCTCAAGATACTCAGTGAACTTTGTGCTATCCCTATCTCCGTACACTCCAACGCAGGACTCCCCCAAAACCGTGGGGGCTACACCTACTACCCGATGGGACCTGATGAGTTTACCCAAAAACAGCTAGAGTTTACGGCGTTTGATGGGGTGAGCTTCTTGGGGGGGTGTTGTGGTACGACTCCACAGCATATCCAAGTCCTTGCTAAAGCGGTGGAGCATCTTAAACCCAAGAAAGCGACAGGCTCTATCCCACCGAGTATTGCGTCACTCTTTGCGACGACAGAACTCTTCCAAGAGCCTGCTCCTCTGCTCATCGGAGAGCGGAGCAATGCCACAGGTTCCAAGGCTTTTCGTGAGCTAATCATCGCGAGTGACTACGAGGGGACACTCACCGTAGGACAAGCCCAAGTGCGTGATGGGGCGCATCTGCTCGATGTCAATGTGGAGTTTGCGGGGCGTGATGGTGCCAAGGATATGCGTGCGGTGATGGAGCTTTATAATCAGAAGATTCCTCTCCCGCTTATGCCTGATGCCACCCGTGTCAATACGATGGAGGAGGGGTTGAAGTGTATCGGTGGGAAGCCTATCATCAACTCTGTCAACCTCGAAGATGGAGAGGAGAAGCTCGATGCGATCTGTCGCCTTGCCAAACGCTACGGGACTGCACTGGTCTGTCTGACAATTGATGAGGTGGGGATGGCGAAGACCAAAGAGGATAAGCTTCGTATCGCTGAACGCATCTATGATCTCGCGGTCAACCGCCACGGGATTGACCCACGCAACTTGATCTTTGATATGCTTGCCTTTACAGTGGGGAGTGGCGATCTGGAGTATCGTGATGCGGCGATTCAGACCCGTGATGCGATTGAGGAGCTTCACCGCCGTCACCCTGAGGTCGGCTCTACCCTTGGACTGAGCAATATCTCCTTTGGGTTGGATAAGACTGCGAGATTCTATCTCAACTCGGTCTTTTTGCACCACTGTATCAAGGCGGGGATGACTTCGGTGATTATAAATGTGAAGCATATCATCCCCCTTGCCAAGATGACCCCTGAGGATATTGCCATCTGTGAAACACTTCTGTTTGCTCCTGATGAGCAGTCACTCTTTAAGTTTATCGATCACTTCTCCAACGCTACAGTGGAGGAGGATAGCAACGATGAAGCCTATGATGCGATGAGTCAAGAGGAGAAGATCAAGAGGCTCTTGATGGATGGGGAGAAGGAGCGTATGATACCTCTGGTTGAAGAAGCACGCCACACCATCCACGCCGATACTATCGTCAATGAGATACTAATCGATGCGATGAAGGTGGTGGGAGAACTCTTTGGGAGTGGTCAGATGCAGTTGCCGTTTGTCTTGCAGAGTGCGGAGACGATGAAGAGTACAGTGGACTATCTCACCCCCTACCTCACCAAGCAGGAGAAGGAGACCGATACCACACTGGTGATCGGAACAGTTAAGGGGGATGTGCATGATGTTGGGAAGAACCTTGTCGATATTATCCTCTCCAATAACGGCTTCAAGGTGGTCAATATCGGGATCAAGTGTGATCTAGAGCAGTACCTAGAGGTGGCAGCGTCACAGAGTATCCAAGCGATCGGGATGAGTGGACTACTAGTCAAATCTACCGCAGTGATGCGTGACAACCTTGAGGTGATGGCTCAGCGAGGTATCGAGGTGCCTGTCTTGCTTGGTGGAGCGGCGTTGACGCGGAGTTTTGTTGATGATTTCTGTCGCCCTATCTATAAGGGAGCGATCTTTTATTGTCGGGATGCTTTTGATGGGGTGATCGCGATGAGTCGGATCGAGAGGTACAATGCCGACCCCTCAGAGCCACTCGATACGCGTCTAGCGGGGGATAGGGTGGAGCGTGAGGAGAAGGTGATCAAAACCGTAGTTATCCCCCCCTTTGAGCAGATCAAACTCCCCGAGCCTCAGCTTGTTCCGACTCCGCCATTTTGGGGGCGTAGGGTACTGCGTAAGGAGGATTTGGATCTGGAGATGATCTTTGGGTGGGTCAACCAACGCAGTGTCATCAAGATGCACTGGGGCTACAAAAAAGGGAAGATGGATAAGGCAGACTACCACAAACTCCTAGAGGAGAGAGTCTACCCCGCCTATGAACGCCTCAAACGGGAGTTTATCGAGAGAGATCTTTTTGATCCGACGATACTCTATGGCTACTACCCTGTACGAAGCAACGACCAAGAGCTACTCCTCTTTGATACCTCAGAGGGGTGGAGTGTCGATGCCAATGCCTCTAGGGAGACATTTGAGTCTGTCAAGGAGCGTGCGATAGGTACCTTTGCCTTCCCTCGGCAGGGACGCAAGCCTCACCGTGCGTTGAGTGACTTTTTCCATCATGACCGCCACGATGTACTTCCTTTGACCTGTGTGAGTGCGGGGGCGAAGTTCTCTGCCTATGAGAAGGAGCTGTATGAGGCAGGGGAGTACCTAGAGTACAATATGGTACATGGCTTCTCTGTCGAACTAGCCGAAGCCTTAGCCGAGGTAGCCCACAAGCAGATCCGAATGGATCTAGGGATCTTGCGAGAGGATGAGGGGGCGAGTCTGAGAGATGTACGGATGAACCGCTACCACGGGGCACGCTACTCCTTTGGGTACCCCGCCTGCCCCGACCTAGAGCAGAGTCGTCTGATCTTTGACCTACTCAAGCCTGAGGAGTTTGGGATAGAGCTAAGCGAAACTTACCAAATCCACCCCGAACAGAGTACCACCGCACTGGTAGTACACCATAGCCGAGCGAAGTATTATGCGGTGTAGGGAGGATTACTGTGTAAATTGACTAATCCATTTTTTTATAATTTGTGGTGTTGGATTTAATCTTTCATCACTGCTATAATAGACTTCTTGCATAACCAAAAAAATGATAAAATTTCTTAAAAATTATATTGGTTAAGAAATGAAGAATTATGAGAAGCAGAGTTATTTAAAAGATTAACGGGTGTAAAACCTGATACTTTTAAGAGAAAAGGGGTCGGGTGACACAAAATTCTGAACGGTCTCACAGTATGAATTTAATAGACTAAAAAGTACAATTAGCCGTTAACCTTACATGAGAAGGACATTACGTAAAATAATTTTTGCTAGAATGTTAAAGTTATAAAATAGTCTTTCTTGCTATTTAAGTTTATCACGATAAAAAGCTTTATTTAGCTTATCCCTACTTTTTTTAAAAAGTAGCAAAAAATTTTAAGGA
>Ga0256837_1002181_pt1 | contig 12460 bp, 15 predicted proteins | sample 4562384metaG_FD_185976 | JGI IMG/M metagenome (GOLD analysis project Ga0256837, IMG submission 185976) | Hydrothermal vent microbial communities from Guaymas Basin, Mexico - 4561-384 | ecosystem: Environmental > Aquatic > Marine > Hydrothermal vents | place: Mexico: Guaymas Basin | collected... | reverse complement strand
TCTTTAAACTCCTTGTGTGCAACCAAAAACACAACTATATCTGCCTCTTCCAATGCTTTTTTATACTCTATAATTTCTAATGTTTTATGCTCTTTTATATTTGGCTCAACAGCAAGTACATCTAAACCATCTGATATAAGCCTTTGTGTTATGTAAAGTGCAGGAGATTCTCTAAGGTCATCTATATTTGGTTTAAATGCAAGTCCCATACATGCAACTTTTGCCTTTCTCCCGCCCTCTATCTCAAATTTCAAAGCTGCATTTTTAATCTTTTCTATAACCCATTGTGTTTTATATGTATTTACTTCTCTTGCAGTTTGAATCATATTGGCTTGAGTAGATGTCTCTTTTGCAGCATGCACTATAAACCAAGGATCCACCGCTATACAATGCCCACCAACACCAGCACCAGGTTGGAGAATATTTACACGTGGATGTTTATTTGCTAATTTTATAAGTTCCCATACATCTATACCAAATGTATCACAAAGCATACTAAGTTCATTTGCAAATGCTATGTTTACATCTCTAAAACTATTTTCTGTAAGTTTAGCCATCTCTGCAGTTCTTGCAGTAGTTAAAAGTACTTCACCTTCTACAAAAGTTTTATAAAATGCTGCTGTTTTTTGTGTAGCTTCTGGTGTTGTTCCACCTACTATTCTATCATTCTCTACAAGTTCACGCATAATATGCCCTGGCAATACTCTCTCTGGACAATGAGCTACAAATATACTAGATGTATCTACACCATTTTCTTTTAAAACTTCTTCCACTTTATCTGTTGTCCCTACAGGTGAAGTAGATTCTAGTATAACAATATTTCCCTCTTTTACATAAGGTGCTATACTTTCTGTAGCATTCACAACATAATCAATATTTGGCACATAATCTTCATGAAAAGGTGTTGGAACTGCTATTATAAAAACATCTGCTTCTTGTGGCTTTATATCGGCTATTAATTTTCCACTTTTGACTGCTGCTTGTACAAATGTCTCAAGTTCAGGCTCAACTATATGAATCTCTCCACGATTAATTGTATCTACAGTAAATTGAATAACATCTACACCATACACTTCATATCTTCTATTTGCTAAAAGTGCTGCTGTTGGTAACCCTATATACCCAAGCCCTATTACACATACTCTTTTATTCATCTATATTCTCTTTGAGTAAAAAATTTACAATTTTATTACAAGCTGTTCCATCTCCATAAGGATTATGTGCCTTGCTCATATTTTTGTATGTTATTGTATCATCTATAAGCTTTTGAGTTTCTTGTATTATTCTGTTTTTATCTGTTCCAATAAGTTTCACTGTTCCAGCTTCTAATGCTTCTGGACGTTCTGTAGTATCACGCATAACAAGTACAGGTTTACCAAGACTTGGAGCTTCCTCTTGAATGCCTCCGCTATCTGTAATAATAAAATATGACTTATCCATAAGGTAAATAAACTGTTCATATTGCAATGGTTCTATAAGGTAAACATTATCTATACCTGAGAGTATCTCTTTAACAGGCTTTTGCACATTTGGGTTTAAATGTACAGGGTAAACAATATCAAACTCACTATTTTTTTCTGCAATCTCTTTAAGTGCTTCACAAATATTAATAAACCCTTGTCCATGGTTTTCACGTCTATGACCAGTTACTAAAATCATTTTTCTATCTTTATTTATTTTATAACCAAAATCTAAAATTTGTTGTTCCATTTGCAACTCTAAAGTTTTACTTTTTTTAATTTTATCGAGTGCTAAAAAAAGTGCATCTATAACAGTATTTCCTGTTACTACAATATTTTTACTATCTTTGTTTTCTTTTACTAAATTTTCTTTCGATACATCAGTAGGTGCAAAATGGTAATTGGCCAACACTCCTGTAATTTGTCTATTTGCTTCTTCTGGCCATGGACTTTGAAGATTATTTGTTCTAAGTCCAGCTTCAATATGTGCAATTTTAATATGCTTATAAAATGCCGCTAAAGACGCTACAATAGATGTTGTAGTATCTCCATGTACCATAACTATATCTGGAGTAAAATCTTCCAAAATCTTTTCTAATCCAAGCAATACATTTGATGTTATATCAAATAATGTTTGCTTTTTTTTCATAAGGTTTAAGTCATAATCTACATTAATTTCAAAAAAATCTAACACCTGATCAAGCATCTCTCTATGTTGTGCGGTTATACAAACTTTAACTTCAAAGTCTTCTTTTTCTTCAAGTAAAACTTTAATTAAAGGTGCCATCTTAATCGCTTCTGGACGTGTTCCAAAAACAAGCAATATCTTTTTTCTACTCACCATCTAACTCCTGAGCAACTTGAAAAATAATTTTCTGATAAATTTCAGATGCTTTTTGTTGCTCACCCAAAGCCTCTGCACTTTTTGCCTCTAAAAGATAAATTTGAGAGTTTGCAATATTCATACTGTTTTTTTCTACTAAATCTATCACATCCTTGTAGCGTTTTTGCTTGTAAAGAGTGTTTACTTCAGCGTATCTCAAATGTTTTCTTTGTTTTTTTTCATTTACAACTTTAGGTTTTAAAACAACTTTTTCAACAATCTTTTTCTGTTGTTTTTTTACCTTGTGTTTTATGGTTATAGTCCTAACATTTTTATGTTGTTTCTTAGTCTTAGAGAGCTTTTTAGAAACTCTAGTATTTACCTTTTTTTTAAATCTATAGGCATAAGTTTCTGTAACTTTTGTATGAAAGTACCTTTTTCTTATTTTGTTAAAATATCTCTCTTTTTTAGGGTCATTTTTATCAAAACACCCACATCTTACAGTCAATGTTTTACCTATGTGCATAATCTCACATCCCTTAGGAAAAGTTCTTTTTTTCAGCCTTAAAAGTTTTTCGTATGTATAAGAGAGTGTAAAAAGTTGCAGTGTAGTACATACCTTTGTTTTATCTACAAAACTCTTCTTTAAAGGGGCATTTTTTTTAACTTTTTGCAAAGAACTAGAGCGAAATTGTTCAACCTTCTTACCACTTTTAAAACTTTTTAATGGTAAAACAACAACTCCTAAATCAGTATGAAATTTTCTTTTCAAAAAATCAAAATATACACTAATATCCTTTTTAGAACGATAGCACCCACAATAAATATACTTTTGTATATTATCATCAATAACTCTACAACTATCTGGAAATTTTGTATTTTTATACTGTTGTAAATTTTTAGCAGGAGCCACCTCTACAGAGTAGCATAATCCACCACCCCATAAAGCAACTCCAAAAAATACAATAAAAAGAAAAAATGCTCTTTTCATTAAACTACTTAACAACCGCCACTGCATCTATCTCAACTAATGCATTTTTTGGAAGAGTTTTTACTGCAACAGTTGAACGTGCAGGCTTATGTGAACCAAAAGCTTCCTCATAAATTTCGTTAATTGTTGCAAAATCATCCATATCTGCAATAAAAATAGTCGTTTTAACAACATTTTGCAATGAACTTCCAGCCTCTTCTAACACAGCAGTTAAATTTTTTAACACCTGTTTTGTTTGTACTATAACATCATCTTCAAGCATTACACCTTCTGGTGTAAGTGCAATTTGACCAGATGTATATACCATACCATTTACAACAACAGCTTGAGAGTAAGGCCCAATCGCTGATGGTGCTTTATCTGTTTGTACAAATTCCATACTTTTCCTTTATTTCCAATTTTGAATTAAATTTTTAAAGACTTCAAAAAGTTGCGTAACCTCTTTGGCAGTAGTTCGCTCATCTACAGAGTGAATTGTATCGTTTTTTACACCAAACTCTACAACTTTTATGCCAAAGCTTGGCATAAAACGAGCATCACTTGTTCCACCTGCAGTAGAATAGTTCGTTTTTACACCTGTTACATTAAAAATAGCACTATCAAGATTTTGCACCACTTTTGTATCAGTTTGTGTCATAAAAGGGTAAGAGCCTTGGGTAAGCTTTAACTCATACTCAATCCCCTCTAAGTGTTTTGCAACAAATTTGTTAATGCTTTCTTGATCTGTTTGAGTATTGTTTCTTACATTAAACATCATCTTAAGTTCATTCGGAGTTACATTTGTTACCTCCATACCTGAACGGATATCTGTTACCACAAATTTACTTGGTGCAAAATATTCATCGCCATTATCTAAATTTACTCCAGCCATACATGCTAGTTTTGGAGCAAAAATATGCACAGGGTTAAGTGACTTTTCTGGATACGCAGCATGCCCTTGTTTGCCTTTAATAGTCAAGTAACCATTAATTGAGCCACGCCTTCCAACTTTTATAGCATCTCCAAAAACATCCTCAGAAGTTGGTTCAGCGACAACTGCGTAGTGTGGTAAAAGATTATGCTCTTTTAAATATTCAAGCACTTTTATAGTACCATCTGTTGCTTCACCCTCCTCATCAGAAGTGAGTAAAATAGAGAGTGTCCCTTTAAAATTTTTTACCTCTTTACACGCTTGCGTAAATGCAGCAACACCACTTTTCATATCTTGTGTGCCACGCCCATAAAGGTAGCCATCTTTTTGCGTTAAAACAAAAGGGTCACTACTCCAACCATCTCCTGCTGGAACAACATCTACATGCCCTGCAAAACAAAAATGATCTCCCTCACCAAACTCTTTATAAAGAAAAAGGTTCTTTACACCATTACTATCTACTCTTATAGCTTCAAAATCATCTAAATAAGATGCTATAAAATCTAAAAGTCCACCATCATCAGGAGTTACACTTTTACTCTCAATAAGTTTTTTAAAAAGTTTTAAAACTTCCATAAAACTCTCTTTAGTCTAGTGGATTTGTATAAAAAACATAAGGTGTTGAGTAGTTACTAATTTCAAAATAGATCTTTTTTTCACCCTTATCTACTTTGTAGTTAAAGTTTGTATCTAAATATCCATACCCATAGCGATAATTTCTTGGAACATTTCCATCTGTACTTATTGCAGTTGTGAGTTTATCTATTTTAATAAATCTCTGCACAAGTTTGCTGCCCATATAAACATCAAGTACACCATCTGTACCTGTCCAATTTTGAATACTTCTTCCAATTTTATTTTGAGTCTCTTGCGTACAACCACTAAACATTACAAGTGCAGCAGTAGCTGCTAATAAAGCTATCTTTTTCATTAAACTTCCTTTTTTATTTGATTATATAATTTTTTCCTAAATAAAACAAGTTTTATGTTAAAATCACATTTATGAAATGGTTATTATTAATTGGACTTATATCTGCTAATCTTTTAGCGTGTACTGGAGATTGTCTTACATGTCATCCTAAACTTTTACCTACTATTCATACAGACAAGCGTCACTCTCCTATGCTTACATGCATAAACTGCCACTCAGCCAACCCAGAGAGTATGTCAGATTGTGGAGATGATTGTTTTGCTTGTCACTCAATGAAAAAAATAAACGCAGTGGGTGTAAAAGAGCATAAAGTTATTCAAAAATGTAGAGATTGCCATGTAGGAAAAGTGGAAAAAGCACTTGATCCTTTTGCAAACCAAGCACAATCTCAAGCAGAATCGCTAAAAGAGTTTCTTGTTAAATAGAGTTTAAGTAACTTTTTTGTAGTATTTCAAACCTAATTTTATATAAGGATATGTCGTGAAAAGAACATACCAACCACATAACACACCGAGAAAAAGAACTCACGGTTTTAGAGCTAGAATGGCTACTAAAAATGGTCGTAAAATTTTAAATCGTCGTCGTGCTAAAGGTCGTAAAAGATTAAGCGTTTAGCAGAATTCTCTATACTAAAACTCCATAAGGAGTTTGGGTATATCTACAAAAAGGGAAAATCACAACATAGTTTTAACGTTGTTTTATTTTTCCTTCCTCAAGCTGGAATAAAACGAGTTGGATTTACAGCTACCAAAAAAGTTGGCAATGCTGTAATGAGAAATCGTGCAAAAAGGCGTCTTCGTTCCCTTTTTGTTCAACATTCCAAATCACTAAAAGATGGAACTTATATTTTTGTTGCTAAAACTTCTACAGTTGAAGCTCAATTTAAAAATCTTGAGAGAGATTTTATGAAAGTTTTAAGTCGTTCAAAAGCAGTCAAAGAAAAATCATGATTAGAAAATTTTTACTTAAGTTACTCTGGCTATACCAAAAGTTTTTTACACTTCTTGGATATGGAAGCTGTCGCTACTACCCTACTTGTAGTGAATATGCACGTATTAACTTTGAAAAAAATTCACTTTTAACTGCTTTTTATCACTCTTTTACTAGAATACTAAGATGTAATCAACTCTTTGAAGGTGGCATAGAATATCCTACAACAAAAAATGTTCAATGTCATCCAAAAAAATTAGAGATTGATGCAATTAAGTATTGGCTGGTTCCCACTCCAAATAACCGCTATTACATTATAAAAAATTTTTCATATAAAGGGTAATTTGTGTTTGATAAAATGTCACCAAATCAAAGACTTATGGTAGCCGTTGGGTTATCGATTTTATTTTTCGTTGTCTATACAGCAATTTTTCCTCCTAAAGAGAATCTAGACACTCAAAATCCAAACAATACAGTTGCATTAAAAGATGCTAAAACACAAGTAGCTTCAACAACTACATCATCTACAGATAATACACCATCTTCTGTAACAAAAACTGCTTCAAATGATATTGTAACAGTTAAAGCAGACGATTTTATTTTAACTATTGATACACTTGGTCGTATTGCATCTAAAGAATTACTTCAAGAGAAATACAATACTAAAGATAACAAACATGCACAAATGATTCAAACATTTGCAACAAAGCCTCTTTTTATCCGTTTTATGGATGAGGATCTCAATAAAGAAGCTAAAAAAACTCCTTATAGTGCAGATGTAGAAACAATTACACTTACAAAAGGTGAAGCGAAAAAAGTAACATTAACACAAAAACTTTCAGAGTTAACAGTTACTAAAGAGCTTACATTTTACGATGATGGACACTATGATGCTACAGTTAAACTCTCTAAAGAAAAACGTTACTTCATCTACCTTGGAGAACGTCCAAAGGTAAATGAAACTGAACAGATGATGGCAGCAGTTGGTGCGCTTATTTATACTGATGATGAAATTTTAACTATTATTGAAGATGGTGAAATGGAAGGGCGTAAAACTTTTACAGGTGTAGAACTTGTTGCTTCATTTGATCAATACACTGCTTCAATTATGTATGGATTTCAAAAAGATACAACTATTTTAGTTGAGCGTGATGCAGACAACAATCCACTTGTATATTTTGATGCTCTTCCAACTATGAGTTTTCATGGTTATATTGGCCCTAAAAACTACGATATCTTAAAAAGTATCGATCCTATTTTAGTAAATGCTATTGAGTATGGTTGGTTTACATTTGCTGCAAAACCACTTTTTGCATTACTTTCATACTTACATGGAATTTTTGGTAACTGGGGTTGGTCTATTATTGCTCTTACAATTCTTATCCGTTTAGTACTCTATCCTTTAACATACAAAGGTATGGTGTCTATGCAAAAGATGAAAGCTATTGCACCAAAAATCAAAGAGATTCAAGCAAAATACAAAGGTGATCCTCAACGTATGAATGCGGCTGTTATGGAGATGTACAAAAAGCACGGTGCAAATCCACTAGGTGGATGTTTACCAATGCTTTTACAAATCCCTGTATTTTTTGCAATTTATCGTGTACTTTTAAATGCTGAAGAGCTTCAAGGTGCTCCTTGGATTTTATGGATAAATGATCTTTCACGTATGGACCCATACTTTGTATTACCTATCTTAATGGGTGCTTCAATGTATTTCCAACAAAGAATGACACCAAACAATTTTACAGACCCATTACAAGAAAAAGTATTTAAATTTTTACCAATTATCTTTACATTTTTCTTTATGACTTTCCCATCTGGGCTTGTGTTATACTGGTTTGTAAACAATTTATTCTCAATGTTACAACAGTTTATTGTAAACCAACAATTTAAAAATAAAGAAGATTTAGAAAAAGCTATTAAGAACAAATAAAAAGGAACCATTATGCTTAAAATAGAAGCTCCTACACTTGAAGAAGCATATGAAGCAGCAGCGAAAAAACTTCGCTGCTCTGTGACTGCTTTAGATATAGAGATTGTTCAACAACCAAATAAAGGTGTATTTGGTTTTATGAAAAAAAATGCAATCATTATAGCTGCAAAGAAACATGCAACAAAAAAAGCTCCTGAACCAGAGTATTATGATGATGAAGAATACTATGATGAAGAAGAGGATGAAGCTTACGATTTTACACAAGAGATAGAAGAATACCAAAGAAAAAAAGCAAAACCAAAAACTAAAAAAGTTAAAGAACAACCTAAAAGACAACCAACTTCTAGAGTTACTCCAAAAAAATCTGAACCTAAAAAAGTACAAAAAACTAAAGCAAAAAAATCTATTCTAATAGAAGAAGATGAAGTTGTAGAGGTGAAACAAACACCTAAAAAAAGAGAAGCAAAAAAAACTGAACAAAAAAAACACTTCCATAAAAAAGCACATAAACCTGTTGTAGAAACTTTTGTTGAAGAACAAGAGGAGTTTCATGAAGATGAGGAAGTTTCACGTGATATTGAAGCAATTGCAACTGAAATAGAAGAGCAAGTAAATGAGCTTTTTGATCTTTCATGTTTTGAAATTGACTATATAGAGGTAACACCGTACGATGAAAATACAGTTCTAGTAAACTTCCAAGGTGAAGATGCAGCACTACTTATTGGAAAAGAGGGATACCGCTACAAAGCAATCTCTTATATGATTTTTAACTGGATTAATGCAGAGTATGGTGTACAACTTGTACTAGAAATTGCTGAGTTCTTGAAAAATCAAGAAGAAGCAATAGATGCTTACTTAGTGGAAGTTTACGATACTATCGAAAATGAAGGGCGTGCACAAACAAAAATTTTAGATGGCGTTTTAATTCAAATTGCACTCCAGAAACTTCGTGAAACATACCCAGAAAAATATATAGTTGTCCGCTCTACAAGAGATGGATTAAAATATATTATTATCAACGATTACTACGCTCACTAAAATGAGTAACGATACAATCTGTGCCATTGCTACAGCCAATGGCATAGGCTCAATCTCCATTATACGCCTTAGTGGAGATAAAGCCTTAGACATAGCAAAACAACTCACAAAAAAAGAAAATTTTACTCCACGTTATGCAACTCTTTGTAATGTTTATAATGCAAACAATGAACTTATAGATGAATCTATTGTTATCTACTTTAAAGCACCTTTTTCTTTTACTGCTGAAGATGTAGTAGAGATTCAATGTCATGGAGGGGTTATTGTTGCACAAACTATTTTAAATGCAGCTCTTGCTTTAGGTGCAAGAGTAGCACAACCAGGAGAGTTTTCTAAACGTGCATTTTTTAACGGTAGAATAGACTTAAGTGAAGCAGAAGCTATTGCTCAACTTATAGAAGCTAAAAGTGAAGATGCAGCAAAAATCTTAGCAAAGCAACTCAAAGGCTCTTTAAAAAGATATATTGAAGAGGTAAGAGATGAGATTATCCATATCTTAGCCTACTCTGAAGTGACAATAGATTATGCAGAAGAGGATCTTCCTGAAGATTTAGTAGAGCAAATAGCTACTAAACTTAAAGAACTTCATAAAAAACTCAACACTACACTCAATGCTTCAAAATCACGCGAAGGTTTAATGCAAGGGTTTCGTGTTGCAATTATTGGAAAACCAAATGTTGGAAAAAGCTCACTTTTAAATGCACTTTTAAACTACAATCGTGCTATTGTAAGTAATATTGCAGGAACAACGCGTGATACTATTGAAGAGCAAGTAAAAATAGGTACTCACCTTATTCGCATTGTAGATACTGCAGGTATTCGTCAAGCAGATGATGAGATAGAGAAGATAGGGATTGAGCGTTCACTAGAGGCAATAGAGCAAAGCGATATTGTTATAGCTGTGTTTGATAGTTCACGTGAATTTGATACTGAAGATAAAGAGCTTTTAAATCTTATAGAGCAATATGCTCAAAATAAAGAGAAAATCTTTATTAAAAATAAAATAGATTTAGAACAAAAATTCAATTATGATCTAAAATTTGACTTAGAGCTTAACTCTAAAGAGAATGTAGATAAACTTTTAGAAGTTTTAAAAAAGATTATGGATAGCAAAAATACAACTGATGAGATGATGCTTATATCTTCACGTCAAATCTCTGCCGTAGAGGAAACACTCCAAAATATAGAGGAATCTTTTGAGCCACTTTATGATCAAGAGTTGGAGATTTTTTCATTTCATTTAAACCAAGCCATAAAAGCTATAGCAAACATTACACGTCCATTTGAGAATGATGAGATGCTCGATAAAATGTTTGGCTCATTTTGTTTAGGAAAATAGATGAAACTTATAGCTATAGACTTAGGGCTTAAACGTATTGGACTTGCTTACTCTGCACATAAAGATATAGTAACTCCCCTTCCAGCCATCATTCGTAAAAACCGTAACCAAGCATCAGCTGATGTAAAAAAGGTTTTAGATGAATGGGAAGTTGAAGGTGTTATTGTTGGGATTCCTATGGGTGGTAGCAGTGAGGAAGATATGAGAAAAAGAGTAGCCCATTTTATGAACCTTGTTGATTTTAAAGGGGAAGTTTTTTACCAAGATGAAGCTGGAAGTTCACTCGAAGCAGAAGAACTTTTAAAAGGGAATTACAAACGTGATGGAAGAGTAGATTCACTCGCAGCTAAAATTATCCTTGAAAGATTCTTGTTTACCAACCATTAGTTGTTGATTAGGAAATTATTTAACTTTTAGATTTACAATTTTCTATGAAAATAAACTTTTAGGAGGTTGGAAATGTTAAAAAAAACATTACTCAGTGGTCTAGTTGCATCTTTAGTTTTTACAACTTCTTCTTTTTCATTTGGTGATTTTATTTTAGATTTAAACGATGAACTTCAAGCAAACCAAGAACTTATAAAAGAGTACAAAGCTCGCATTACAAAACTTGAAAAAAGAAACAAATACTTACTTGCACAAAAAGCAAAAAATCCAAAACTTTATGAGAAAAAGCCTCTCTATGAAGAAACAAAAAATTCTTATATTTACCGCGTAAAACTTAACGGTGCCCAAGCTAAAAATGTAAGTTTTACTATTAAAGATCATATTCTCTCTATTGAGATGAATATTAAGACTGAGCATAAAGACAAAAATAGCTACTACGCATCTTCAAGATACTTTTTTCAATCTTACTCTATTCCAAAAGGTGTAGATGAGGAAAAAATTTCACATAAAGTTGAGGGAGACTACTTTACAATTATAATGCCTAAAAAATAGTCTAAGCCTTTATGGCTTAGCTATTTTAAAAAACTCCATCGCTTCCTCTTGATCATCATCTAACATATCTTGAGAGTAATCTTCATTATTTGCAAGTTTGTCTTTGATGATATTTTGTACAAAACTAAAAAGTTTCTCTTTTGCTTCTTCATTATTTGCTAAAAAGCCCATTCCACTAAATTGGTATGGATCATCTCTTTCAATACACACTAACATACCATCACACTCATTTTCTAAAAACTCTACAAGCTCTCTGTATTTAATATCAAAATCTGTTGCATACCAGCCAATATCTTCAAGTGGTTTGTAAGAGAATTCACTTACACCATCTTGTGTTGTATCGTCATATGAAGCATTTTGTAAATTCATATCTATAACTTTTTGCCATGCTCCACCAGCTTTTATTAAAACTCTATCTCCATCTTCTACAACTTGGTACTCTTTTCCAAAAATCTCTGCTAATGTTTTTGGTTTTTGAGGCATTGCTAATGAAGCTTGTGTAGAATTGTCTTTACCTTTAAAAATATACACTTTATCATCACTAAGTGGTTCAACAAAAACTTCACCATCTGTTGTTACACCAAACTCTTTTTTTGTGTTAATCGCATTTAAAAGTGCTGCTTTATTTACAACAATAATCTCTTTGAGTAGATTTAACTGTTTCATTGCCTACCTTTTTCTTTTTTTGTATTGTATTAGGTTGTGATTAAATTTGGTATTAAATATTTTCACTAAAATAGTACAATCTGTTTTTTCCAAGGGTTTAAAATGATAAAAAACTTTGCTATTAGTTGCATAAGTGATGAGATTCATCATCCATACATTACAAAACTTTACCGCACAACACTTATTGGTGTTGTTTTAACACTTGTATTGGTAACTCTTTTTGATAACAACCAAACACTCCATCAACAGTATCATCAAATTTTTTTAGTGCTAAAGTACCCTTTAACCCTTTTTTTAGTACTTGATTTTCTTTTACGCTTTATTGGAGCGAGTTCCCATTACGATATGGAGAATATTCAAGAGAGTGTTCGGTAGTGTAAAATAATTTCTGTAAATTCCAAATCGACTATGATTATAAAAAAGAAAAAGGATCATAGAGATGGAATTAACAGGTAAAAAGATAGAGTTTGATTTAGAGGAGTTTGTACCTCTGCTTT
>Ga0256837_1002180_pt1 | contig 12460 bp, 10 predicted proteins | sample 4562384metaG_FD_185976 | JGI IMG/M metagenome (GOLD analysis project Ga0256837, IMG submission 185976) | Hydrothermal vent microbial communities from Guaymas Basin, Mexico - 4561-384 | ecosystem: Environmental > Aquatic > Marine > Hydrothermal vents | place: Mexico: Guaymas Basin | collected... | reverse complement strand
TAACAGATATACAAACAACTATGCATAATAATGAAGTTAGTAAACAACAAGTGACTCAACAACCACAACAAACTAATAATGTTGTTAGTAATAATGTACAAACACAACAAGTGCAACAACAAGTTGAAGATGACCCTACTAGAAGCGTTATAAATAAAATAATGAATAGAAATAATGTAGCTATGACTCCAGTACAACAACCTGTATATGGAGCACCACAACCCATGGTTAACCAACAACCTGCATACAATATACCACAACAAGTTAGGCCAGTAGGATTGAATGGAGCTATACAACAAGCACAAATGTCTATGTATAATAGACCACAACCTATGTATGGAGCACCACAACCACAATACGGTATGCCTCAACAACCTATGTATGGAGCACCACAACCAGTATATGGGCAACCTGCGTACGGTACACCACAACCAGCATATGGTATGCCTCAACAACCATATCAAAGACCTATGGGCGCTAATGGACTTTTAAGATAATATAAGACAAGAGTTATAACTCTTGTCTTATTATTTTAATAACATGTTATAAAATATTTTAAATGTATTTTTTTTTTATTTATTTTTTAAATAACTTAAATAGTATCTATTTAATATAGCTGGATCTATTAATAATATTTTAGTTGTTAGTCCATCATAATCTCTACTACTATTATACCCATTAACTAATATATGTGGGAATATAACAACATCTTCTAATCCTATCTCTTTTAACATACCATACATATCTCCTATGTATTTATTAGCAGTTGCATTATTAATTACTTTTTCACCTACTATATGATTCTTTAATAAAACATCTTTAATATTAACCCAAAGTTCAATAAGTTTTTTATCGTATATATCTGTGTAATTTATAAGTTCTGTTAGTAGCGCCATGTTATTTCCTTTATTTTAATTAATTTTTATACGTATATCATTAAAAGGATATTTATTACCAACATTGGTAATAGATGAAACCATACAAGGAGTTACAAGATGAGTGTTAATCAGGAAGTATTTAAAATAGATAAAAAGTTACAAGTTAGAGAACAATTATTAGGGTTACATGCTATTAATCCTTTTAATATATCTAACTCATCATCGAGAAATGTTATGTTAACTGGACATCTTTCACAAACTGTTACATTAGATAACGGCGATGAAAAGATTATCCAGACTGGTTTAGAGAAACAATTAGGACAAGCTACATTTAGTGTTAGTTTACCTAATGATGCTCTAATATTAGATGTTGTTAGAAAGTATAGCGGTATTGATGCTAATACCGCAGATGAAGAAGTAGGGTATCTTGTTATGTTTAAGAATTTAGATACCAATGAAATAGATTGTATAGAGATACCACCTTACCATAAATTAGATCCTCAATTTGGTTTTAAATATAAGTATACAGATAACTTCCATAATATTATGAAAAATACTATTATGGAAAAAGATACTATTTTAGCAGATAGTCCAGCTGTTAGTAAAAATAGTGGTTATAAGTTTGGTGTGAATGCGAATATGGCTTTAATGTCATTACCAGCAGTTGATGAAGATGCTGTTGTTATATCTGAATCATTAGCTAATAGATTAACTCATAAAGTTTATATAACTAGAGTTGTTGAGTTTGGAGAAGATAAGTTTCCTTTAAATCTATATGGTGATGAAGATAATTATAAAGCATTTCCTAATATAGGTGAATCTATAAATGAAACTGGTATTATTATGGCTTTAAGAGATTATGATAGTTCATTATCACCAGCTACAACTTCTGTAAACGATGTTAGGGATTATAATCCTATATTTGACGAATGTACTTATGCATCAGGACCAGGTGGTAAAGTAGTTGATATTAAAGCATATAAGTTTAATAGTAGAAAAGATACGTATACTGGTACCGCACATGGTATTATGAAATATGTTAATGGTCTTAAAAAGTATTATAACGATATTATTAATAGTTATGATGTATGTAAAAGAGAACATCCAGATGCACTAGTATCACCAAGATTACATAGAATACTTATGGATGCTTATGCTTTAACTAATGGTGAACACGATAAACTAAAATTTACATATAGAAAAGAAAGAATAAATATGTATAGAATAGAGTTCACTATTGAATATACTAGAAAAGCAGTAGTAGGTACTAAGATTAGTGGACTTGCTGGTGGTAAGGGTGTAGTTAGTGCTATATTACCAGATAAAGATATGCCTGTTTATGAAGATGGTTCAGTAAGAGCAGATATTATTATGGATCCATTGTCTATTAACTCAAGAATGAATAATGGTAGACTTTATGAAGAATTCTTTAATGGTGTTAGTAGAGTAGTTAAACAAATAATACTTAATGAAACATTAGATAAAGGTAAACCTATTAATGATTTAACACATGAAGAAGTTGATAATCTATGGACTCATATTCTTAATGTATTAAAGATAATTGGTAATGAACAATATGATGCTTATAAATTAGCTGGTTATAAAGATAAATATGAAATACTTAATGAGATAGTTAATGAAGAATTTTATATTTATTATAGAGTATCTGATAGACCACCATATTTAATAGTTAATGATTTTAAAGGAACTATCTATGAACCTAAACCACAAAGAGTTATATTTAAATCTCCTAATGTAGATAAAGTATTTACTAGTGATGAACCTGTTATGATAGCACCTGAATATGTTATTGTATTAAATAAAACAGCTGAGAATTTCTTAAGTACGGCAAGTGCTAAAGTTAATCATCATGGATTACCTATATCAGATAGTTCTAAAAATAAAGTTAAATTACCTTGGAGAAATACTCCAGTTAGAACATTATCAGAAACTGATACTAGAATATATGGTTCTTATGTAGGTAGATTAGGATTGATAGAACTTAAAGACAGAGCTAATAGTATAGAAACACATAGAGAAGTTTATAAAAATGTTCTTTATGCTGATAACCCTGCAGTTATGAAACATACTATAGATAGAAATTTATTCCCTTATGGTGGTGATGCTGCATTAAAAATAGCAGAAAGTGTACTTAGTGTTAATGGTGCAGAAATGGTGTTTGTTAAAGATAAACATAGAATACATCCAGTAATAAATAAGAAAGGATAATATATGAAGAAAGTACCAGTTAGAAGATTTTTAGATTTTACAACAACTGAATTATTAAATGGTCTTAAAAGATCTGTTGTTGTAGTGTTCGAAGACAATGTTGAAATACCTATGACTAATAAAGAAGTTATTTTAAATAGATATTTATGGGAGTTAACAACTATCATACCAGAGTTACCTATTATTAGTAAATATCATGTAGGTAACTTTTATGTTAATGGAATGTATGTAGCTAAAACACCTATTAAAGTGTTAGAAGCTATTTTTGATAATATGTTAAATATTATGGATGCTATAGGTAATAGAGATCTTCTCTTACCTATATATAAAAGAATGTATGATATTATGACTTATGGGTTATTTAACGAGTTAGCTCATAGTAATTTAGATATGTGTACAAATATAACTATATCTGATTATTTAGAGATTCAAATGGATGAAAGATTAATAGAATCTTTAAAGAATGTTGAAAAAGAAATGACGTCAGTAAGTGTAGATAATACATATAAAGTATTAGATCAAGTTATGAAAGATAAGAAATATGGGAACAATGTTATCTCTAGAGCATATCTTTCAGGTACAGCTAATCCTAATCAGATTAGACAAATGTTAGCATCAAGAGGATTTGTTACTGAAATAAATGGTAGTATATTTAAATATCCTATAGCTAGTAGTTATACATTAGGATTAAGAAATATTTATGATTTAACTATAGAAAGTAGAAGTGGTGCTAAGTCATTAATTATGTCTACTAAAGCCATTAAAGAATCTGAATATTTTGCTAGAATAATGCAGTTAAATATTATGCATCTTGAGGGACTGGTTGATGGTGATTGTGGTAACACAGATTATATGTCCTGGTTAGTTAGAGAAGATAATGGTACTGGTAAAAGTGATCTTAATGAATTGGTAGGTAAATATTATCTAAATGAAGAAACCGGTCAAGAAGAAATTATTACTAATAAACATACACATTTAATAGGTAAAACTATTAAGTTAAGAACAGTTCTTAATTGTAAATTATTAGATAAGAAACAAATTTGTACTAAATGTTTTGGTAGATTAAGTTATAGTTCGCCTGAACCATCTAATATAGGTGAGTATGCAGTTACTACACTAACAAGAGCTATTACTCAATCATTATTATCTAATAAACACTTAGTAAGTAGTGCTACTGCTTTAGCTATGCATCTTGATGCTACAGCTAGTAAATATTTTAGTATTAAGAATAAAGATACTATTATGTTTAAAAGCAATATACTTAAGTTAAAATCTAAAATAAGTATAGTTATTGAACAACAAGATGGTTTTGGTCTTAAAGATATAGATAAGAATACCGTTATTAAGAATCTTATTCCTAATAGAATTTCTAGAATACAAGAATTTATGTTAAAAATAGAAAATGGTAAAGGTCATGTAGAGTATATTCCTATTAAGATAGGTGATAAGAAAAACTTTGGTAGTTTTACATATGAGTTTTTATCTTATATAGCTAAGAATGGTTATGATGTAGATGATGATGATAGATATGTTATACCTATAAATGAATCAGTAACATCAGGTATGTCTATTATAAAGATGCCACAAGTTGAATATAATTTCTTACAATTAGCATTAGCTATTAAGAGTGAATTTGCTACATTGAAAACTATACCAGGTGAGGGTAGTGTAGATAGCCCTGAAGCATTGTTACAAAAAATATTTGATATGGTTATGACTAAGTTAAGTATTAATGTAGCAATTATTGAAGTTATTGTAGCTGCGTTTATAGTATATGATTTTAAGAATAAAAATTATGATATGGGTAGAAATAGTCCTGATCCACAATTAGCATCTTTAAAAGATATATTAAGACATAGAAGTATGGGAGTTCAGTTTGCGTGGGAAGAATATTTAAATAATAGATTTAATCCAGGTAATTATTATAATGATTCTGAAGTAGATCATGTATTAGATGTTATGGTTAAACCTAATGAAGTTATTAAGGATCATTATGGTCATCATGATATGTTAAATAAAATATAAGGAATATATTATGAAAAAGTTAGTTACACTTATTATTCGTAACCACTCTTTTGTGGTTACAGATATTAAATCAGATATAGTTTATAATGTTATGAATGGTGTGAATAGGAAATTAACTACTTACACTTTTGAATATAATCATAAACTTAGAAAAAGAGTTAGAGTTCCATCTAGAAGATACTATGTATCTTTAGAACATATAGATACTTATATTTATAGTATAAATACATTTAAATATTTTGTATCTAGATTATATAGTTATGGTTTAGTTAAAGATGAAATTGATATTGTTGATAGTAGGGAATATAAATATGATAAATTAAATTTAAAATTTAATAAAGATTTTAAATTAAGAGAAAATCAAATTCCTTACATTGAAGCAATATTACCGTATGCCCCTAGTAAATTAATAGATGCTCGTACAGGTATAGGTAAAAGTTTAATGGCTTCTTATATTGTACATAAACTAAATATGAAAGTATTTATTTTAATATTACCTAAATATATACAAAAATGGATAGATGATGTTAAACTATATTATCCTAATATTAAAGATGATGATATCTATGTTATTAGAGGTGGTGATAGTTTAGCTAATCTTATTGAATCTAAACAAAAATATAAAATAATTATTGCTTCTGTAAGAACTATGGTTAATTATATTAAAGATTTTGAAAAAGAAGAGTTTATGTATTCTGTAGAGCCTATTAATCTTATGGAACATTTAAAAGTAGGTATAGTTCTTAATGATGAATCACATCAAGAGTATCATGCTGTATTTAGATGTATGATGTATTTTAACGCGCATAGGTTATTAGGATTATCAGCTACATTAGTATCTGATGATTATACTACTAATAAAATGTATTCTTTATTATATCCTGAAAAGTATAGAGCTAGTAATCTAGTTAAAATAAAGAAATATACTATAGTTAAATCTATTAGATATAGAATAGAATCAGTTAGTAGATTAAATTATTTATCACCTCAAGGCTATAACCATATTAAGTTAGAACAATCTATAATGAGAAATAGTACTTTACTTAAATATTATTTAGAGATGATAGATTATTATGTTCAAAATGAATATATTAAACATAGAGTAGTTAAAGACAATGATAAATTATTGATTTTTTGTGCTTCTATTAATATGTGTACTTTAGTAGCTAATCACTATAGTAAAAAATATAATGATTTAGATGTCAGAAGATATGTTGAAGATGATCCATATGAAAATTTATTAGAAGCTGATATATGTGTGAGTACTCATAACTCAGCAGGTACTGCAGTCGATATACCGAACTTAATAACAGTTATTCAAACTGTATCTATAGGTAGTATGCAAGCTAATATTCAAAATATGGGTAGGTTAAGAGAGATTAAAGGTAAAGAAGTTAGATACGTGTATCTTTATAGTCCAGATATAGAACCACATATAAATTTAGAAACTAAAAGAAGAAACGCTATTGAAACATATGCTAAGTCATATGAATATAGTGAATATCCCAAAGTATTAAAAGTAATGTAAAGGAGTTTTTATGTTAAGAAAGGCAACTTGGTTTGAAAGGTTATTTAATAAGAATATTTATGTAGTTACTAATGAAAAAGTAAAATTAGAAGAATTTAGAGAGAAAGATAGAAAAATAAAAGAAGCATTAGATTATATAAATACTATTAAAAGGAAGAAACAATGTCAAAAATAAGAATAGTTCGTAAAGCATCTGAAAGAAAAGATACTAATAATAATAATAAACCAGCTAAGATATTTATTTTAGGTATAGTAGATAAATATTCTATACCTAAAGGTAAAACAGTTAAACAATTTGAAAAAGAATTATATAAAATAGCTAGATTGTTACATCAATCTGATAAAGTATTAAAATATAGTAACACACATATCATTAGATTAATAGATTATATATTTGGTACTGAAGATGTAAAACCATTAATAAAAATAGTTTATAGTAAGAATCAAATATTGATTTTATTTACTAGTGAATATGGTAGAGTTAGAGGTAAAGTTAATAAAGGTGATATTATGGATATAATAGTACCAGCATTAACTATTATGAGAAATAAAAGAAAAATAAAAAATTTTATTATTGTAGAATAAGGAGATAAAAATGATTGATTGTAAAAGAAAAGAATATCTTAAAAAGTATTATGGGGCTAATATTATAAAGGGATATTATGATAACTAAATTAAAAAAATTATATTATAAATGGATAATGAGAAATAATACTAAAATAAATCATTGGGTTCCAGTTAAACTAATAGAAATTAAAGGTGGTTTTAATATAATTAAAAAAGATTATATTAGAGTATGTCTAGATGATAATTCTGTAATTATAGATGCTGGAAGACCAGAAAGAATAAGATATGTTACTAATGATATTCATTATCGTTCTATTATGTATTGGTACATGTCTACATTATTAGAACAATTAGATAAAGATCATGTATTAGTATATGAAATTAGAAAGATTAGATTTATTATAAAAGATGGTAAATTAACTATGGGAGATGTGTAGAAATACACATCCTCTTTCTTTTTTTTTGTTTTTTTGATTAATTTATATAAATAAATACAAAGGATAATATATGGGATATATTTGGGAATTTAATACACATGGTGATGTGTTTACATATGATGATATTACCGTTAGAGCTAGTGAATTATGTTGGCGTGATGATGATGGTAAATTAAATACTATTAAAGATGGTAAAATATCATTAGCGTATATGGATGATAATAATGTTATTAGAGATAAAGATGGTGGTGATGAAGTAGTAACACCAAGAGCAATATTATTAGGTAGTGAATATATTGCTGTTAAAGATAATTTTGATATTTTAAATGGTAAATTTTATAAAGTAAATACGTCAGATAATAGTGTCACTGCTACACTACCCAAAGATGCAGATAATGATTCTATTGTATGGTTTTTAGATGTTAAAGGTACATTTGATACTAATAATTTAGTATTATCTAGAAGTAATAGCGACCATAGAATTATGGGTGAAGAAGATGATTTAAGTATCGATGTTAAAAATTACTTTTTTGGATTGATATATAATGACGGCGATTGGAGGGTATTATGAGTTTTAGATTAAGTGGAGTAATGAAACATTTAGTACCACCTAAAGCATTAGATGGTGCGATTATAGATGAATTGACAAAAACAGTTAAAGAAACTGTTGTAAGTGAAGGTGTAGAGAATACCGTTAATGAAGCAATCACTAGTAATATTAGTAAGTTTAATCTTATGGGTAAGAATTTATTACCTGGTATTAAGATACCAGAAAATGTTCCTACTGGTTTAGAAAATATTAAACAAGTAATTAATTTAAATGGAGTGTATTTAAAATATAACGAATCACCGATATGTATAGATAATAATATGAATATTGGTGAGAAATTTTATATATATACTAAACAACATCCTGATGATAAGTATAAAAGTAATTTAGATTATAGAGCATTTGAGATAGGTAGTTATTTAAGTTTAGTAAGTGATGATGGTAGAAAACTTATATTAAAAGTATATGATAGATATGGTAATAAAGGTATTTATACAACTATTGAGTATAGTGATTTTAATAAAGATGATTTTAATGTTATTGATGCTGATGGTAAATATTACGAACCAAAAATGCCATTAAAAATATATAATTATAATGTTGATTTAAATAAAGATAAAGTTGGTGTTGAAGTATTAAATGGTTGGACTAATGAAATTGATGTTCCTGTTAATTATATATCTGGTAAAATATTACCACATATGAGATATGGTTACGCATATAAACAAAAAGATATACTTAAAGATGGTAGTTGTAAGTTATATTTACCATTAGATGGTAAAGTTTATGAAGCGAATGATGATTATGAAGTAGTATATAATGATGATATTCCTATAGGGAATGGTGTATTTGGACCATGTATAGATTTTGGTACGTCTGGTAATACTACAAATTATGTAGGTGTAAAAAATGTACCTATTACACAACAAGCAACATATACTATGAGAGTTTTCGTAAGAAAATATAATAGTGATATGTCTGCATTACTGTCATTAGCAGATAAAGATACAGATAATAGAATTTTGTTTAATTTAAATGCTGAAGGGTATGTTAGGATATATATTAGTAATAGTGTCGATAAAATACTTTTTGATAGACCACTTGAATTAAATAAATGGCATAATATAGTATTAATTATTAATGGTACAGATATTAAAGTTAAAGTTGATAATAGAGTAGCAACTATTAAGATGCAAGAACCATTAGATATTACTTATAGCAATAATGATAATGCATTAGTGCTTGGTCAAGAACAAGATAAAGTACTTGGTGATTATGATGAAAAGCAATCATTAATTGGTATGATGTCTGATTTTAGATATTTTGATAAACCATTAACTGATTTAGAATTAGATAAAGTTGCTGTTGAAGATTATAGCATCACATATACCCCTCATATTGCGTGTATGTTTACAGATACACCTAATATGTGCCAACCATTTAAAACATATATTAAGAATAGTTTATTTAAAGCCATTGGCGATAAAATGATAGTTGCTTTTGATTTCAATACATCTAAAACAGGTACATATGTATTAAGTATTTATTCTAAAGATAGTGATCAAACTTTAAATGTTGAATTTACACAAAATAAGAATTCATCAATAACAAGACATAAATTAATTATAGATAATACATTATTTAATTATATACCACATAATGATGATAAAAATATCGAGGTTAGTATTATTAGTTATGATAAAGATAATTTAGGTACTAATGGAATAAATAATGGTAGAAAATTAGGTACTAATAAATGTACTAAAATTGACGCAGGTACTATATTTACTATTAGTAATTTAGTTATGCAACCTGGTGATAAAGAACAACCAATATTAAATATGGAAAATGATAATAATATTGTAGAATCACAATATGGATTAGTTAATACTAAAGGCGAGCCTAGTAGAGTTACTGATATTTGTGTATGTCAAGGACCTGTTAGTTGGAATAAGGGTTTTAAAGTTAATTGGAAACATTTATTAAATTTTGATAATAAATCAATGGTTGCTGAGGTAGGCGGTATTAGAATACTCGAAGATGGTTATTATGAATTTGAAGCGGCACAAAGAGCGAATGGCGATGATAAAAACCCATATATCGGAATTGGTTTAGATGGTGATAGAGTTAAATTAGAATTGGCTAATGGTATGTTGGATATTAACTTTTGGAGCCATGATCATGTTAATAACAATGGTGGTTGGTCTAAATCAAAATTTTATGGTTTTCTTAAAAAAGGTATGTTGATAACATCAGGTCCTGCTTCTGTATATAAAGACAATTTAGTATATAGTGATAGAGGGTATGTGGGGTATTTAAAAGGAAGGAGAGTTAAATGATTATGGTTAATGGACAAGTTATTGAATATGATTTTAATATCATTTCTTTAGCTTTAAAGGAAATAAATGGAAGTGATGCTTCAGTTGATGAATATCATAATCTTAGAACAGAATTAGATTATGATACTATAGTTAATAAATGTGAAGAAATATCAAAACGAGTTAAAAAAGATAAATATAATAAAGAATTAAAAGATATTTGTAGTAATCTTACTATTAATTCTAAAAATTATATTTCAGGAATATTTGTAGATCAAGAACAATTAAATAGATATTTTGATAAAAGAGATATGGCTCAAGCATATCTTGATAATGGTGAATATGAAGAGTTATTATTGCCAGAAGCTAAGGATAATAATTTAACTATAGAAGAATTCGCTAAATTGATTATTAAGTTAAATAAAGAATATGTTGAAAAACAAAGAGAATATACTTCATATATAGAATTATTTAGGACAAGAGTTAAAAGGCTAATTAATGATGAATTATATACTGTAGTTGATAATATTTTAAATAGATGTAAAAATATTAAAATGTTTAAAACTATAGATGATGTTAATTCAGTTATAAATTAATAAAATAATAGTTAGTAAGTAGTTAATAACTACTTACTTTATTATTATTTATAGTTACATATTTCAATGATTAACAAAAGAATACAAAGGAAAAATTATGGGTAAAAGTTGGAAATTTAATAAAGATAATACCATTGAAGATAAAGATGGTAATAAGATAGATTTTAAAAGCTTAGTTAAGAACGAAGACGGTGTTGTTAAAGATATACAAGGTAACACTGTTGATGTTGAAGTTGCTGATGCTCAAAAGTTAGGCGGTAAAGAAGCAAGTAAATTTGACGATAGTGAAATGGTTAGATTGAAATCTTCTATAATGAGTGAAGCGCAGTTTAGAGCATTACAAGAACAAAGAAGAAAACAATATGCCGGTAGTGGATTTATAGAATGGGGCCAACATTGGACTAACCCTGTAAATCAAGGAATAAGTACTTGGAATGCTAACTGGAATGTAGGTATGTTTGCTATTGGTGATAATCATTTACATTTAGATCAAAGTGGAGGTATGGTACCAGTAGTTAATGTTAATGGTACACTACAAAAAATTACACATACTTCTTTAACAGGAAGTAGTTATAATCTTATTAAATTACCTAAACCAACAACATCATTATTTACTATTAAAGATAGTACTAAATTAAATGGTGTTATGAGTCAAGGTGATTTTGCTATTTTAAAAGATCTTGATAGAGATCTTTTACCTTATGGTGATTTTGAAAGTGATACTACTGATTTATTATATGTTGAATCTGGTGCTAATGCTGAATACGATGATGAAAATGACCGCGTTAAATATACTATAAGTGATTCTACTACATATAGAGCATTATATTTTTCTATTTTTGATAAAGAAACTAATGAAACTTCTCTAATACCTAATGTTAAATATATTGTTACTATAGATATAACTACACAAAATTACGATAGTAATGAAAAAAGGTTATATCTTAGAGATCCATATAAAAACATTACTTATACACAACATTTAAAAGATGGTACAAACACATTTGAAATTCAAAGTGCTAGTGATGGTAAATTATACTTATATATCGGCGCGTTTGATATGAGTGATAACTCGGATGATGATGAAGCAATATATATAAATAGTATTTCTATTAAACAAATAAAAGAACAACCTATTGTAGCGCTTCAAAATATGGATAAAGATATAGATATTTACGAAAATAGCGATAAATTTGAAGCTAGGGATTCTGTATCAAGACAAGATTTAGTATTCTTAGAAACTTGGGAAGAAAAAGTAACAGAAAAAGATATTGTTTATCCTTACGGGAATACACAATATAGAGGTGATAATGTAGATAGTCTTTCAGGAAT
>Ga0256837_1002179_pt1 | contig 12462 bp, 10 predicted proteins | sample 4562384metaG_FD_185976 | JGI IMG/M metagenome (GOLD analysis project Ga0256837, IMG submission 185976) | Hydrothermal vent microbial communities from Guaymas Basin, Mexico - 4561-384 | ecosystem: Environmental > Aquatic > Marine > Hydrothermal vents | place: Mexico: Guaymas Basin | collected... | reverse complement strand
ATTATCGTCTGTAGTAGAGGCGATGTTATGGTAATAGGTTACATTAATCGGAGTGCCTGCTGTGTAGCCTTGCAAGGCTTGTATAATCCTATCATCGCGAGTAGTAGAAAGCCCAGTCTTGTTTGTGTATGTATCCCTGACAAATTTCTGCTTATCCAATACATCTACAATTGATGGGATTTCAGAGTTACCAGTATTTACTTGTGGGTTGCTAATAATTTCTTGGGTCAAAGGCAGCGCGCTCTGCGATGATGTCTGCGATAAGGACCCTGAAGGGGTTGAGAGTGCCATATGGTTTTCCTATATATTCTGAAAAGACTAAACGATATACGGGGAGAAGTTCCCTATTTGGTATTGTTAGTATGTTGTTTTCGAGAGATAGCGTCGTTGGTTCTGCTATGACATCGTTGACAAACACGCTAACGGCGAATGTTTCTGTCATGAACAAAGATTTCGCTCCTTGTTCAGTAATGACGTCCATAACTTCCGGGACGATCGGGTAGGGTAAGTCATTTACTAGATCGATTGTCGTAACGCCCTGAGCGTTATCTACATCATCGATTGTAAATACGATCGAATAAAATTCTCGGTATTTTAGTTGTACTAATGCACATGTAGACTTAGCACGCCAGTTATCATACCATGGGATTCTAACTGCAGGGACGTTGTGATCAGAAGTAGCCCCCTTGCTCCATTCGCATAATTTATTGTGTGTGAAATACGGATGCACAGTCTCGTGCTTGCGTAAATTTTCTTGATTTACACCATACACCATGTCCTGTGGGATCATCTGATTATTCATCACAATTGGGTATTGGACAGTTAACATCGTGGGTCTACCGAACTGTAACGTAACTGAAAAATTGATAGTGTATAAGTCTGTAGATTTTCCTTCGCCTTCTTTATCTGCTTTAGCCACATTATAATCGATTTCCATTAGGACGTTTGATATGTTGTTTTGGACGATCAATTCCTTATCGGCTGTTGGACTATTCCTATTTACCTGTAACCCAATGCGTTCGCCAGAGCGTGAGGATAAATAACTGACATATGACGTGATGTCATTTCCCATTAACTTATGTGCACCAAATAGAATTCCATATATCTCTGGAGATAACGGATAACTAAATGTAATATCCTGTAAATATACCATTGCCCCTGTAACATAGTTACTGACGAGTTTATCCATAATTTCTTCAACGGCCACTCTATCTTGTAACGACATCGTAACATCTAGGACTATATTAAATGGAAGGGTTCGCTCAAACACTGATGTCTGTGTAACAATATCAAAGAATAATGGCTTTGTATTCTGTAATGTTACAGAACTTCCACCATCATTCATAGCGTGAGCAAAACTATATGCTGGCCATTTCACTTCTCGTGGGTCCAGGACATGCTTTATGTCCGCGACTAGCCTATTATCATTTAGCTTTGCATTATGCTGTTCGTCCGTGCCAGATGAAGCTGCGGTAGAATCGGAATTGATAAACACCTTCCCTTTGAAATAATCATCGATGTCCAGTGTATTTATAATATTAAAAATTGCTTGCTTTGCAACAGGATACGTAATGTTTGTAAACGTATCTCTAATAGACGCGGTTCTACGCATCATACGGAACCTCCTTTAAATAATAACGTATATAATGGGGTCGAGCAATGACGGAAATAAACAACCAATGTCGCATTACGCGACATTGGTTGTTACGCAGTGCGTAAAACTTTACTCTATCTTAGCTAGGACATCCAATAGAGAAAGGTAGGGCCGTTCTGTTGGTTTATAATTCCAATATCCTGTGGAATTTAATACATCGTCCATCTTTAATGTATTTTTCTGTAATAAGTCAAATATCTCCTCTGGCGTACGAGTGATATTAATTGGAATTTTATCTTGGTTCCAATTCAGTTGGATATAACGATATTGTGCTAATAACTCTAGCGACCTAGCTAGTTTATAATCGGACTGTGTTTGCTCACGAAAAGACTTCCTAGAGAAATTAACATCAGGCAACCACGAGGTTGCATGCTTAGGCTTTGATGGTCCGCCGTTTAGGCCCACATACCCATTAACGCGTAAATAGTTTAGATGGGTTGCAGCGGATAATAATCCTGATGATTGTGAGATTATGTAAGGAATGCTAATTCCACTAGGAGCTAATTTTGCTCGCTGAGACATAATTGTTACTTCGTGTAAATCTTGCGCCATTGTTTTACCGCGAGGATAAAGGGCTTGTTTCTGTGCATCTACGCAAAACTTAGAAGTCACTTGCATCATATTGGCAGTTAGGAACGTGAACTTACTTCCCACTCCCTTTAGTTTATCTGCCTGTTTCATATATTGTAACTGTTTAGATGGTGGGGCAAACGAATCCATTGCAATGTTCGTTCCAGTATGGGCTGTACAAATAACATGTATGCCATACTGCGTTGCTAATTTTCGTAGTTTCCGCAATAACAAGGTTTTCTTATTACCGTCTACCATCCAAATCGTATTATTTCCTTTATGTTCAATTCCCCTATCTAACATAGTGTTTTCTGTATCTGTCTCTAATTCAGTTAATGAGTCAATAAAGAAGATGGTCGGTATCCATGTCTTAATGAATTGATTTGTTTTGGGGTCTAGGAATGGAGTGGTTACAATGCAGTCCTTTTTGTTTTTTTCTTTAATATCGGCTATCTTTTGTAGTCGTTCATATATGTCAGCTAACCCGCATTCTTCTGGTGGAATTACGGTTATGTTTTCCATAATGTCTTCTACGGCAGCCTCTGTCATATTACATAATAGTTCAGTTCTGAAATTAGCAATACGTTCTAATGACTTTGAACCCTCCGTATCTGCGACAAATAAGTCCACGTCAGGATATAAACGTAATAGTCCTAATACCAAGGAATCAATTGTTGTACTTTTATGCGTGTTACCAATACCATGTAAGCCAGTGATGAATGGTCCCATTCCTCCGTTTAGGTAAAAGAAAGAATCCTTTCCCATCTGATAGGTGCCAAATTGTAAATCATATAGCGTCCCAGTATTAAACATAACGATTGGAGGCGCAGTTGCCTCTTTCAATTCTCTAAATAATGTCATTTAAACTCTCCTAGAAGTTAATGTTGACTGTAAATATATGATAATCATGTTGGCTATTAAATCATTTATTATGCATGTTGTATATAAAGTCCCATTATATATGTGCTTAATAGCAAAATCTTTTACCCATATAGGAGAAACACATATGAATAATTACGTTCCCAAACGTGTCGATGGTTCACTAATCGAACGAATTACCAATGACCCAGAAGCTTCGGGCGAAAAACAAATCATGTCTGCAGAAGCGGTCAGCAAAAAGGCAGGACGCCTTGCGTGGGAATTTATTTCTGGAGATGTCCAATCTAAGCCAAATATGCGGTATATTAGTAGTGCTGAGAATACTATTACATTACCTGATCCAAACGGCACGTATATTAATACTGACCTAAAAGAAATGCCTGTCACTGTAGGGGATATTATTGTACTGGACCAGCTAGATAGTCGCGGAGGCGTTGTCACGCATGATGATGAATATGCAGAAATCTTTGATACTGGTGCCGTTGCCAATGGCGGACGACGCATTATATTTGAGGTGTTTAGAAATGCTACAAATGATGCGAATGAGTGGAAGCAAGTATTAACTGGTACAGATAGTGCTGGTCGTAGTATTGCAGTAGCATACTCTAGTGGCGATTCCATTAATATCGGCTTAGCTGATGGCACTAACGAAGGGTTAACTTACTTAGCTGCAAATGTACATATTGGGTCTCGATATATCTCTGATATAACACCTGGTACAGAACAGGCATTATTGATGCAAATTCCAAACAATCTTCCCGTGCCTACCAATGCCGAATTTGCAATATTGCGTTCACGTATCGAAGCAGTGGATTACAGTAAGGTAGATGACGGTAGTGACGCTAACAATAATACTGCGCTACGTATTGATCCTCGCGAATATCCAATTGCAGACGAGTCATTAATCCTTGGCCAATTCACAGATATTGATAGGATATTACAATCCACGTTAACTGTTCCAATACATGCAGATAAAACCTTTATTTATAAAGTTGCGACAGAGAGTAATATTTCTACTAGTGCTCGATTTAAGATAACAACCTGGATTGATGGCTGGTACATTAAAGAACCTAAACTAAATCCGTTACGTACCGATAGTGTGCGTTTAGTTGGAGGGACTATCTATCCACAATCAACTACTAGGAAATTAGAGCTAGTAGAAAACTGGAACGATTGTCAAATTGATATTAACCTAACTCATGTTACTGGGCTAATGCCCCCACGTCGTGCAACGCATGTGATTGCCACAATACATTCATATAGTACCACTACTGGCTTTGACCATGCGAAACAAATATACGGAAGTGCTTATACTGGACAACCCATCAACTCTGACATACATAATCTAGTAAGTCAGTTAGCCGTAGTAGACGAACGCGGAAAAGTTGTCGATGATGACTCACGTATGTGTTACATACCAATTAATATGGAAGACGACTTTCATTTCTCACTTCGTATCATGTCACAGGATGGAAATGAGGCTTCTTCTGACCAACCCGAAAATATTGAATTCTTTGTACATGGTTATTTGGTGCACGAGAATGATGTTGCTGTAAATAATGCTAACCCTTTAGTAGGTATGCCATTAACTGGCGTTTCTGAAGGCGGATCAAACTGGTCATTCCCAGGACTAATGGAACCTCCTGCAACTACATGTGCATTCAGAAATGGTAAGTTCGTATTCGCCACGCGTACTAATTGGATTAACAATACGTTAGCCATTGAAGGATCTAAGCCGTCTGATGAAGTACAGTTGATGGTGTTCGTTGAAGCCCAGACCACTGGGGATTTAGACTTAGGAGATGTACAAGTATCTGATTTAGCATTGAATACTCAAGTGGTACATAAGACAGGAAGTGAATCGATTGATGGTATGAAGACCTTCCTTGTAATTCCTAAAATACCCACTGAACCTAGTACGGATGACGATGCGGCCTCTAAAGCGTATGTAGATAGTCGAGTAATTGACTCAGCGGCATATCATTATGTCGGTACTTTTGGTACGGATGAGGACGTGCCTCCAACTGCTGGAGAATTAGATACCTACACTTGTGACATTGCGGCTGATGAGACTTACTTCTCAGCTAGAACTAATTTTACTTGTCGTCGCGGGGACATGATCGTTCGCATGAATGGTGGATGGATTCTTATATCCAAACCTTCGGTGTCTGGAGTAAATGGTAAGACCGGAGAAATATCATTGACACTTAGTGATATGGAGAATGTTGATAATATAACAACTGCGGCCGAAGGGGAATATTTACAGGTGTATTTAGTGGATGATGATGGGACTAGTAAACCACATGTGCGCACAGTCCCTTCGTCTGCAATATTTAACGAAGAGGAATATGTTAAGACTACTGGAAATGGAAGTATTTCCGGGGTAAAACAATTTACTGATATAATCAAATGTGGAGTATCGCCTACTGTAAATGAGGATATTCCAAATAAGTTATATGTAGATAGTGCGGTACAAGGCGTTAAAAGTGCTGCAGTGTTATTATCCGGCAACCAAACAATTGGTGGAACTAAAACGTTCAACGTCCCTCCAAAATCAGCCACTGTCCCACTAGCGAATGATGATGTAGTCAATAAGAGCTATGTCGATAGCGAAGTGCAGAACACATATAGTTCGATTACTGATGTAAGCGGTGACGTAAACGAAATTGTCACGCTACAGAAGATATACGTACATAACAGCATTCGTTGTATTGAGACCACAACTAAAATATCAATTCCGTCTATGGCAGATATGGGATGGGCAATTGGTGACACAATACTTGTTTACAATGAAGCTGGTAGTAATATCGTTGCCAGCGGCGAAGCTGGTGTGTCGATCGTACAAGATGAAAACTTATTACCAAACGGAAAAGCTGGTGTGTTCACTATGACCTCAGATGATAGCTGGTTCATTGGCGGAGGATTCATCTAATGCAGGTGAGTGAGGTCGGCATTCTCTTCTCCCAAAATATTTTCAACGATGACTTCATTATTCGTATTGATTCTAGACGCAGTGACTCGGACAATACGATAATTTGTATTCCGCTGCGTGATAACGAGGCGTATAATTTCAGATGGGAAGTATCAGGGGGACTATCTGGCGTACATTCGACCGATACGGGGGAGAACTTGATTATATCTGTTCCTACCCCCGGGGAATACGTTGTACGTATTAAATACCACCCGGACTATACGTTTTCCGGGCTTGGTATTGATCCTAATGCAGATAGGCGAAAGGATTGGATATCAATTCTGTGTTGGTCAAGCTATAAATGGAAATCGTTTTATCGGACCTTCTGGCACGATACCAATCTAACTATTGCCGCAACTGACCCTCCAATTGTAGACCTTTCCTATCCTACAACTGGATTTGATTACACGTTCGCAAATATAAAGGAATCAGAATTCGCGGAAAATTTAAATTTTGGAAATGCATATAGGCTCTATTTCACATTTGCCTACAACAATTGTGTGTCTTTCCCAGAGTTGGATTATTCCGGCATACGGGAATTTCATAATACGTGGTATCGCAATCATGAATTATTGTCATTTCCAACATTTGATGCATCGGATGCCACAGTAATCATGAGTTTATTTCGGTATTGTACGAAATTAAAACATGGACCCGTGACGAACACAGAAAATACTACGAATGTTCATGGCGTATATGCGTTTTGCTATGTATTAGAATCATATGAATATTTAGACTTGGGAAGTGCCACTAATACTTCAGATATGTTCTATTATTGTAAAAATATTACTACCCATCAAGCATTTGATCTGTCTTCCTGCATTACTGCGAACTTCATGTTTAGGAGCAACACTAGTGTTACCAAATTCCCTATGATGAATATGGAATCGATCGAAGCTGCTGCTGGAATGTTCGGTTGGTGCACTGCAAATACTGATGTTGAGAATTATGCATTTACAAAATGTCTAAACTTATCAGAATGCTGGTATGCGAATAGAGAAATCACATCTATAGCCATTACTTGTCCAGTAGTAGAGAATATTAAGAAAATCTTTGTTGGGTGTAGCAAACTAAAAACTATCGACGTAGACTTCTCATCTGTACTACATGCGGATAATGCGTTCATGTATTGTTATGAGCTAGCTGACTTTGATTTTAGAACATTGAACTTAATAAATGCTGAGAGTTTGGACAACACATTCTTCATACATCAAAATACTCCTATCACGACACAGCGATATACTGAATTATTGATATGGTTAGATGAGAATAATGTTAAGGATAATGTAGTGCTTGGTGCTGGACTTGCCACGTACGACAACACGGCAGTCGATGCTAGGAATAGATTGATTGATAGAGGATGGACAATCTCAGATGGAGGATTAGAAGAATGATTATAGAACCAGATAGTAAAGGCATTTCGCGCATCGCTAATACGCAGCGGTTATGTTTAGTGCATGATGGGCAAAAAATAATTAAAGTGCTAGTGCCGCTCAAAGAGATGGTTACAAAACACACAATTGAAGTGTTTACAATCCCACAGCAAGTGGTGGATAGGGTCGTTGCATTAGGATTGGTATATTCTAATGCATTGGTCGTACGTGCTCTAGAATTAGGCTGTGTAGTCCCACCAAAGATGAAACGGGAAATGCTTTCTACTGTGTGGCAAGATAGCGACATTAGCTTAATTGAGCGCGTTGAAGCACTAGGCTACACACGCCCGGAAGGAGCCATTTGATGGACGTAAGCTATTTAAGTGCGTATTATGCAAATACGGTATTTGGGTCTAGCTTTATAATTAAATATGACACTCGGAAGTATGCTGACGATAATGCAGATGTAGTTATAAATTTATCTGAAGGTACGGAATATGATTTCTTTTGGTCACTATCTGACGGACAGACGGGTAGACATACCACTGACAATGGTGAAAATTTGGTTATCACTACGAGTAGTCCAGACATTTACACATTGAGTATTTTGTGGACGACTGGTGTCAAATTTGATAGGATTCATGGAGCAGATGACCCGTGGGGAAAGTGTTGGTTGGAGATTATATCATGGGGGGATTTTGTTTGGGAATATTTAGGCCATGCTTTTCAAGATTTCTACAATCTTAAAATCTCGCCAAGTGATGTACCAACAATATCTCCGACGACTAATGTCGATTTTAAATATTGCTTTTCCAATATTGGAACTGAGGTATTTCCTAGGAAATTTACTTTCGGTGGGGCACAATCGTTGTATGCAACATTTAGCAAAACAGCTTGGGTAACCTTTCCGACGCTAGATTACACTGGTATTACTTATTTCAGTTCTACGTGGCTCAGCTGCCGTGAACTCACGGACGCGGACCTTGTCGATGCAAAGGACGCGACAGATATACGTTACGTATTTCGTGACTGCTGGAAATTAAAACATGGCCCAATCCGATGTACTGACAAAGTTACCTATAGTCGTATGTTATATGCATATTGCTATAAGTTAACTTCGTATGAATATCTGGAATTACGTAACTCTACTAACATAGACTATCTATTCTATCACTGCCGTGAATTAACGGAACATCGCATGTTAGATACCAGAAATGTTCAATATGGGAAATTTGCATTTAACAACAACCGTAAAGTTGAGAAATTTCCATTATTTGATTTACGTAATCTGATTAATGGCGATGCAATTTTCTCTAACAACTCAGGGACTTTAACAATTCCAGAGTACCAGTTCGAGTCGGCCACATCGTTGTCTTCGGCCTTTAATTACAATATTGAAGTAACAGAAATAAAGATATATACGCCAGTGGTTGTAAACATATCCTATATATTTGCATTGTGTTACTCAGTCACCTCCTTAGATGGGTGCGAATTCCCTTTAGCTGAAAATTGTAAACAGGCATTCTACAAGTGTAGGCATCTGATCGATTTTGATTTCAGGACATTGAACCTAAAGGCTGCTACAGACTTAGAAGAAGCATTTGACCTACAGCGGTTCAATACCGATAATCCGTTATCGACACAGCGATATTCGGAATTACTTGTGTGGTTAGAGGCGAACAACCCCAATGACAATGTTCCACTAGGAGCAGGGGTAGCCAAATATAATAACAGTGCGGTTGATGCTAGGAATAGTCTAATTAACCGCGGGTGGACCATATTGGATGGAGGATTAGGAGAATGATTATAGAACCAGATGAAGATGGTGTCAGTAGGGTATTTGGCATTATCGGGGTTATATTAATACATGACGACAATAAGGTGATTCTTGTCTCCGGGCATAATAGGAGTATTGCGACTAAGCATCATCTAGAGGTGCTCGAAAGTGTAGCTGATGTGTATGCGAGGGTAATGGAATTAGGCCTTAGTTACACGGATGAGCTAGTGGTGCGTGCACTAGAGCATGGATGTGATGTCCCTGAAGTTGTACGCGAAAAGCTAATTCAATCTATCCTATCGAATGACAAGGTGGTGTTAATAGAACGCCTTATCGAGATCGGATTTACGGAACTAGAAAAATACATATTGTAAACAATAAAGAGGGAGTCCGCGCGGACTCCCTCTTTATTATATTAAACTGAAACAAACGATGGGATTACTGGCTTACCGTGACTATCTACTTGTTTCCATTCACCTAGTCCACCAATAATTGTCCACTGGTCTTCATTGAATTGCTTTAAATTCAATATGATATTTTCCTCTAATGAGGACACTATCGAATCTATGGCATTTTCATCCCCGTGTACAAGGAAGTTTGATGTCCCAGAAGAGCGTTTTCTTATAGTCCAAAGTGCACCATCACGGATGATGATATTAACCTGTTTGTTGATTGATAATGATGTTGTATCGAATTCAATAATTCCTCCACTAACACCATCCACAATTAAATCAACGGCCGCATATCCGGATAATAAATTATCGTCTACTATTTGAGACACATTTCCTTGTCCGACAGATGGGACAAATATGTCGCGAATTCTAACATTAGTTCCACCTGTAGCAGCACGTACCCAAGTGTTAACGTTATTCTTCTCCATGATTTTAAATAACCCATAAGCAGCAAATCCCACTTCGTCTGCTGCTTTTATTACGTCCCATGAATCAGGACCATAGGTTACAGTTGTTTCACCTGATACTTGGAAAACTCCTACGAAATCTCCTAGTTCATGTTTAGTTGGGTCTGGTAATACAATTGCACAATCGCCCGTGCAATAATATTCGGACCACACACCCACATCCAATGCTTCCGTATTATTTAACGTGTGCATATATGGCTTTGATATTGTGGCTGCTAAATATTGCCGCGGGAATACTTTATCTTCCCCTATGTTCGGTAAAGTCATTCTTTACTCCTCAATTAATTCTATAAGTCGGCCTTTGTCCGTTCGGATAGTCTGGCTGATTTGGATAATCCAACAGTGCTCTGCGATAGTCCCGCAGTAACTGTTGTTCTACTTCTGATAAATCGGCCCAGACAAGCGGCAATTGCTTTGTGTCTACAATGTTCTTGAGTTCGTTATCCCGCCATTGGCGTTCATGTATCATCTTAACTTTGGTGATCTTGGCCACTACTTTCTCGGTATCAAACACCCACTCGCCATCGATCATTTTAGTATTATCGTTGTTGGCATAGTGTGGGTAATCGCCAAAAATTTCAATTGGTAACTCTTCAGCATTGTCCTTTAGCAGTCTATCTATCTGGGGGTCGTTATCACTACAATTTATTATTTTATCGTTATAATTAAACACACGCATTTATATTTTCCTTTATTGCACAGTATACCAAACGACTCGCATCCTATTCGATGTACAGCTATTATCGCCTGATTTATATTGAAATACTATGTTATTGTTGTCGGCCGCGATTCTTCTATTACCATTGTTAGTAGTATATGGGGCATAATACAAAGAAGAGCTAGCACTGCCATTACTAGCTCCGTTCCTGCCAAAGATGAGATCTACTAACTCCCCTCCTTCTGAGCTATATGGATTAACATGCATTATACAATCTTGATATGCATCATCGTCATATTGCGGTGTCGCGTATAGCCATATTTCCATACCGATACTAAATGGTATACTAACACAAGTAAGCCAATCGGTGCCGGTAGTGTAGTCAGTCCATCCAGTATCGTACATAATAGAACTCCTGCCTCCCCCGACACAAACCCATTTGGGCCCACCGTTATTGGAATCGTAGTATTGCCACTTTCTTCCGTTTATATTTTCTATTTGTCCATTACTAGGGTTACTAGGTAAATTTGCCATTTAAATCTCCTTATTGGTAGGCTCTTGCGACCATGTAATCGCTATTATTAGCATATACTTCCAATACTACTGTTGTTTCCGTAGGGATAAATATGGTCGTATTACCAGAAACATATTCATCGTTTCGACCAATAAGATATGTTCTGTACGCAGATTCCTCTGCTCCATCGGGGTATTGTACCCCGCTTACGGAACCTACACTAAATTGTGCATTAGAAGCTTCCCCTATATATTGTCCTATGATGTATAAAGGTTTGCCTATGGATAATCCCGAGATAGTCCATTCGCCGTCAGAATCACGATATCCCACCTCATTTACAGAATCGGCACCCCCGGATGCAGCAGTAACGTCGACCCATGCATTATTATCGTACACATAAACAGTTTGCTCGTCCTGAACATATATTAAGTCACCGTCGTCAGCATCATTAGGCGCATTGCTAAAAGTATCGACGACACTTATTGATGCTCCTACATTTCCGCCCTGCGTTGCTATCACCCTGGCTTCAGTGTAGTTGTAGTACGAACCTCCGGTCTGAAACTTGACATACGTATCGGTTATATCATAAATATGCGCACCATCTAGCTTGGTACCGCCGTCTTCTACGTGTTCCCATCTAATGAGCCATGGGTCATCCGAACTTAATCGCACTTGCACTTGCCATGATGCTACCGACGTGCCCAACGGGTGGTCCACGGTATAGGAATGTGTACCGGATACAGATATTACACCACTTACCCAGGTCGTTCCATCTAACGTACCCTCGCTCTGAGATATATCGTTCATAGTGGCTATTGGATTACCTGCACTTGGCGAATTTGCGGCTTGTATTGCATCCACTTCGGCATCAGTAAGTACACTATTTTCATCTACATATTTCTTAGTTGCGGCATGTCCATCAGCGGATGGTGCTGGGACAACAGGACTATTGTTAAACGTTTTAACGCCCTTAATCGTTTGATCGCCCTCCAAATGGACACATGTATTAATCTGACTTTCAACATATGTAGCATTTGCAGCATCGTCTCCAGGGGAGGTCGGAGTAGGGACAATACATCGATCGGTAAATGTTTTTGTACCACCAATGGATTGATTTCCTGAGACCAATACCACACCATCCCGCACT
>Ga0256837_1002175_pt1 | contig 12474 bp, 11 predicted proteins | sample 4562384metaG_FD_185976 | JGI IMG/M metagenome (GOLD analysis project Ga0256837, IMG submission 185976) | Hydrothermal vent microbial communities from Guaymas Basin, Mexico - 4561-384 | ecosystem: Environmental > Aquatic > Marine > Hydrothermal vents | place: Mexico: Guaymas Basin | collected... | reverse complement strand
GGAAATTCACGATACTCTTTGTATGCCACCGGTGGCGATTAGTTACGAGGCGATGGCAGTTCATCATATAACCCCTGAACAGATAGTAGGGTGTGAATTGTTACAAAATACATTGCCTTATAAAAGATTGAATGAATTAAATACAGCAGAAAATATAATGGTTATTCATAATGCTAAATTTGATTTGGAGATGCTTTTTAGAGAAGATTTTGAAAATAATATGAAAGTAATAGATACTTTTAGAGTGTTAAAACATATTCAACCAGATGATAGACACTCATTACAGGTAAATAGATATTCTCTTGGACTTTATAAAAAAGAGCAAGAACTTATAAATAAGTATAATATTGAAATAAATGCTCACGATGCCTTGGGTGATGTGGTGGTGTTAAAATTGCTTTTAGATTATTTACTTGAAAAATATTCAATAGAAAAATTATTACAATTAACAAAAGAACCTATTTTATATGAAAAATTTTATAATGGAAAATATAAAAGGGAAAAAATTTTAGATATAATTGAGAAAGACCCAAATTATATAGAATATTTACTTACAACAAATGATTTTGAACTTGATTTTGATTTAAGGTATTCATTAAATTATTATCTTCAAGAAAATGAACTTAAATTTAAATTTCAAGTAGGTAAATACAAAGGATTAACTCCAAAAGAGATAGCCGAAAATGGAGATTATGATTATTTAAGATGGGCTTATCATAATATGAGAATGGAAAAAGGTTTAAGAAAACAGATAGGAGAAATTGTTGGGATATGAAAAAGTTAATATTTTTGATAATGATTGTTAATTTATATGCTCAATCATTAAATTCACTTCTTAATAAAATAGAAAAGGATAATGACCTTTCTCAAATAACAAAACAAGAATCAGCAGGGATTTCGTATGTGATTACAAGATACCAACTTGATATGATGCAAGCAAAATATTTAAAAGATGTGCTTAAAAATACAGCAATATCTTATCATTCAAATAGATACAATTTGTTAGACCCATTTTCATTGGCTATGTCCCCTTTTGGAAATAATAATATAAAAATATTTATAGATAATTATGAAATAAATTCTATGAGTTCTGAAAATGGAATATTTTTATTTAGCAATTTGCCATTAGATTTTGTTGACCATATAGAGATATATTATTTTTCATCTGCTGATAAATTTTTCGGAGAACCTGTATATGCTGTAATAAAACTTTATTCAAAAGACCCTAAAAGGGATAATGGATTAAATTTAAATGCTTCTATTTCAGAAATTACAAATTCTCAATCGTTAGCAATTGGAGATTATAAAACAAACCCTTATTATTTGTATGTATCCAAAAATAAAGTGAATTTAAAGATAAAAAATGATGAAAAAATAATTTCAAAAGATAGTGATACTTACCATATTTTTGCTAAAACTAAAAATAATTATGGTGATTTTATGTTTAATGCTATAATTGACGATAGAGCGGGATTTATGGGAATGAGTTTAGATGGTAAGCCAGATGTTTCAACTCTTCAAAATAAACAATTTTTAATAGGATATGAGAACACTTTTAAAAAATTAAAAGTTAATTATACACTTTCTTATCAGCAAAGCAATGAAGAATTTGAAGAAAATCCACAACCTTTATTTGTAACAAATAAATATATACCTGTCCATTTTATGAATACAAAAGGGGAGAATTTCACAAATTATTTAAAACTAAGTTTAGATATACTAAATAATGAAACATCAAAAATAGATGGTGGTATTTTATTAAAAAATGAAAAAAATTTTAATATTGATTATAAAATAAATAATCAACAAAAATTTAATGGGATTAGAAATCAAACAAAATATACAACTTTTATAAATAATAGATACCATTATCTATCAAATTCTATTTTAGATACAAGTTTATCATATTCAATTTATGATAATGATGTAACAGATGATTTTTATTTATTAAATGTTAAAATAGGGAATAGTTATTTTTATAATAATAGTAATATTTTTAAATTATTTTATTTTCATATTGAAAATTCCCCACCAAATTATTTAATCAATTCTATTTTTCAAAATAAAAAGTTAATCCCAACTATTTCAAATAGTTATGTATTTAAATACAAAAAGAAAGTAAATGAAAGTAATAATTTTTTTATTACTTTTGTAACAGGTGATAGCACAAAACAGATAATATATAAAAATAATGGATTAGAAAATAGTGATGAAAAAATCAAATTAAATTTTATAGATATGAGATGGAGTAAAGATTATAATTATATAAATAATTTTTTAATAGAGGGTTTTATCTTTTGGTTGGATAATGCTAGACTAAAACAACACCACCAGGTTTCTGTATTAAATACACATAGATATAAAAAATTTGATTTTTTTGAGAATATTATATATAAAAAATTAACATTTACATCAGATACAAATAGTGGTTTTGATTTAGATTTAGGTGTTAGTTATAATTTAAATGATAATTTAATGATTTCTTTAAAAGGGGAAAGTTTATTATCAACTAGATATGAAGAAGAATATATGAGATATGATATTTCTAAAATGACATTTTTAGACCCATTAAAAACACCAGCAACACCTAGAAATATTAGTTTGAGTGTGGAGTATTCGTTTTGAAAAAATTAGTACTTATACTAGTTAGTTTTATTTCATTGTTTGCTTTTAGTAGTGAAGTGGAATTATTTGGAAATCTATTTAAAGTGATGTTTAAAAAGGATAATATTAAGGTATATACTAAAAACTATCAAACATTGGGTGTTGGGTTAAAGGTAGTAAATAGTTGTAAAGAAGCAGATATAGTTTTAGGTAATGTAAAATGTGCTAATAAACCAAGATTTGTTTTGGACTATTATAGTTTCAAACATAATAAAGAGGCGATAGGGGGATTTTATTGGAGAAAAGGTCGTCCTCAACTTAGATTAAGAAAAGATAATTTAATAAAATATAAACTTTTTATATCAAAAGAGTTTGAAGGTTATTTAAATTGAAAAAAATTTATTATATTTTTTCTTTATTAGTAATTTTAATGATAGGTCTTAGTTTATTTGAAATAAACTCTTTTCAAAAAACAAAAGATAAAATAAAAGAGGATATATTTAATGATTTAGTGGTAAATGTAGAAAATTTAGCAAGCAATATTTCATTTTATATAGATAAAAATTATAATCTAAAAAATCTAAAAAATAAAGAATTTTTAAAAAATAGATTAGATAGTTATTTAGAAAGTTTTATTAGTCATAATTATAAAAATTTATTTATTGTTTATCCTAAAAAGAATTCGAAATTTTTTATTGCTTTAGCAGATGGTAGTAAAAAAGAGAAGTTTGATTTTAGAGAAATTTTTGAGCCATTAGCTAAAGAGCATTGGCAAAAAGTAACAAAAACTAAAAAACCAATATATTTTAAACAAAAAATCAAAGATATTTGGATGACTTATCTGTATCCTGTATTTGAAAATGATAAGTTAAAATATATTATAGTTATAGATTTCTCTACAAAACCTTTAAGTTTGGTAAGTAGAAATTTAGATATATTTAAATCAAATGTAGTGTTTTTTACGGTAGTGATTTTTGTATCAATTATTGTTTTATTAGTATTTTTAGTATATGATTATAAAAGACAACACGAAATGCAACATTTAGTAGAAGAATTAAAAGAACTTAATGATACCTTAGAAGAAAAAGTTGAAAGTGAAGTAGAAAAAAATAGACAAAAAGACAAACAACTTATGATGCAATCAAGAATGGCTTTGATGGGGGAACTTCTTAGTATGATAGCTCATCAATGGAGGCAACCATTAAATACAATAGGGGGAATTGTATCTAATTTAAAATTGGATATTATGTTAGGGGAATTTGATGAAAAAAAACTTGGAGGTGTTTTGGACAAAATAGAAAATTTAATACTTCATCTAAGTCATACAATAGATGATTTTCGAAAATTTTATAGAGAAGAGAATGAAAATGACTATAAAAGTATTAAAATATCAAAAATTATAGATGAAACATTAAATATTACAATGCCATCATTTAAAACACATAATATTGAACTTATATTAAATATTAAAAATGATGATGAAATTTATACAATGCCAAACAGATTAAAACAAGTTTTTTTAAATATTATTAAAAATGGATTAGATTCAATAAAAGAAAGAGATATAGAAAATCCATATATAAAAATTGAAGTTTTCAAAGAGGACGATAAGTTGATTATAGAAATAAAAGATAATGCAAAAGGGATAGATGAAGATATTAAAGATAAAATTTTTGACCCATATTTTACTACAAAAGATGAAAAGAATGGGACGGGAATAGGGCTTTATATGTCTAAAATGATAGTGGAAAAATTAAATGGTAAAATTTTTGCTTATAATGATGAATTTGGAGCAGTTTTTAGAATAGAATTAAAGGATAACAATGGAAGTTAAAGAACTTTTATCTCATACAAAAAAAATGAATGTTTTATTTGTGGAAGATGACAAAGAAGCAAGAGATGAAATATTGCTTATTCTACAAAGATTTTTTAATAAAGTAATTGTAGCTGTTGATGGGATAGATGGTATTGAAAAATTTAAAGAAAATGATATAGATTTAATAATTACTGATATCAATATGCCAAGATTAAATGGGCTTGATATGCTTATAAAAATTAAAAATATAAATCCTGATATCCATTCTATAATTTTATCTGCTTATAATGAAACAGAATATTTTGTTAATGCTATTTTATTGGGTGTGAATGGGTTTATGCTTAAACCATTTTTATTAGACCAATTTTTGAATACTTTAAATAGAATTTATAAAAATATTGAAATTCAAGAAGAGATGAAATATTTACAATGTCTTTTGTCTCAATATCAACAAATTGTAGATAAAGCTATGATAGTTTGTAAATTTGATAGTAATAAAAAAGTTACTTATGCAAATGAGCATTTTTATCAAATATTTAAATATAATGATGTAAAAGAGAAGTTTTTTGATGAGTTGTTTTATCAAGAAAATTTAGAAAATATGTATCATACAATTGGAAACAAATCAATTTGGCAAGGTGTTTTAAAAATTATATCAAAAGATAATATGATTTTTCATAGTAAAATAATAATTAAACCTATTTTAAATAATAATGAGGAGGTAATTGAATTTATAGCACTTTTTTTAGATGTAGATGATATTATAGAACCAAAGCAGATTTTACTTGATAAAATAGAATATTCAGTTAATATTTTAGTGGGAGTTTTATATTTAGTAGATTTTGATGATTTAAGAAACTATTTTGGGGAAAAAGTAGTAAGAGAAATAACTTCGGGATTGGAAAAAATTTTAATTAAAAATGCTCCACAAGAGATAGAAAATATTTATAATTTAAATGATGGAAAATTCGCTTTTATTATAGATTTAGATAATAAATTAGATAATAAAGATGAAATAATTGAAAAATTAAAACTTTACCAAAAAACTATAAATAGATTAAATATTGATATAGAAAATGTTATTTATAATATTTCCACTTTATTAAGTGTAGCAACTGGAGAAAATATATTAGAAAATGCTTATATAGGGATTGATACTTTATTTAATAAAAATGAGATTTTTATTGATGCTACTGAACTTTCATCAGAAGTTAAACAAAAAGCTCAAAATAACTTAAATATTATAAATTTACTTAAAAAAAGTATTGATGAACACAAAATAGTATCATATTATCAAGCAATAATCGATAATAAAACACAAAAAATAGATAAATATGAATCACTTGTAAGGATAGAGGAGGGGGAAAAAGTTTATCTTCCTTATCAATTTTTAGATATAGCAAAACATAGTTTATATTACTCTAAAATTACACAAATTGTTTTAAAAAATGCTTTTGAAGTGATTAAAAATAATGATGTTTGTGTAAGTGTAAATATATCTCAAAATGATATAAATAAAGAAAATATAAGAGAACTTATATATTCTTTATTAGATGAATACAAAGAGTATTGTTACAAACTTACATTTGAGATATTAGAAGATGAAAATAGTACAAATTTAGAACTTTTAACACAATTTATAGATAAAATAAAAACTTATAAAGTTTTAATAGCAATAGATGATTTTGGAAGTGGATATTCAAATTTTACGAGGGTGATGGCACTAAAACCAGATATTCTCAAACTTGATGGGACATTGATTAAAAATATAGATAAAGATGAGTATTCATATAATCTAGTGAAAAGTATGGTTGAATTTGCTAAAACAAATAATATTAAAACTATTGCCGAATTTGTAGAAAATGAAAAAATTTTTAATATTGTGAAAAATTTAGGGGTTGATTATTCACAGGGGTATTATTTTGATAAACCAAAAAAGGTGTTTTAAATGAAAAAGAATCTATTTTTTATAGTTTTGTTTATGTTGATTTTGATAATGAGTGGATGTAGTTGGAATGAGATAAATCCTCGTCCTCAGGATTATAACTTTTGAATATTTATAAGTTTGAATTACCAAATATTGATAATGAAAATTTTACTACCCTTTTATCTCATAAAAATATAGAGATAAAAAGAATAGTTTCAAATACTCTTAAAACTTCCCAAACTTTTATACAAGATGAAGATGAATGGGTAGTGGTATTAAAAGGGTGTGCGAAAATAGAAATGAATAACAAAATATATAAATTAAAAAGTGGAGATTATATTTTTATTCCAGCAAATACAAAACATATTTTATTGAAAACTAAAAAAGTTGTAGTTTGGTTAGCAATTCATATTAAATAAACCCAAATTGTTAGTTGTAATAACAACAAAAACCCTATAAAAAGGCAAAAGGAAATTATTTGAATGAAATACTTTTTCCTTTTAGACAAAAACGACTGCGAAAAAATCGCACCCAACCCGATAGGGCGGCTTTGCCGTTTGCGATTTTTAAGGAGTTTTTGCCGTTAAAAAAGGGAAACTTGTCTCGAATGAAAATAATGTTTTGCTTCTTTTAAATAGCAATTTGAGTTAAATAAACTTTTTATAATCTCCTTTTCACAAAAATGGATTTTTTTATTACATTTTTCTATAAATTTTTCATCACCTTTTCCAAGTAATAAAATATATTCATCTTTTTGTAAAGAGATAGCCTTTTTTATCGCCTCTTTTCTATCCAAAATTATTTCATAAGGGGTAGTTTTTATCCCTTGTTTTATCTCATTTATTATTTTTATTTCATCTTCACATCGTGGATTATCATTTGTTAAAATTATATAATCTCCATATTTGTCTGCAATTTCTCCCATAAGTTTTCTTTTTGATGTATCTCTATCACCACCAGCTCCAAAAACTACAATTTTTTTATTGTTGATAGATGTTAAAACTTTTTCCATCCCATCAGGAGTGTGAGCAAAATCTATAATAATTTTAGGTGCTATCTCTTCCATTCTTCCAGCAACTCCACGAAAATCTTTCGCAATATTAGCTATTTTTTCGATAGGAATATTTAATAATTTAGAAATACCTAAAATAGAAGCTTGAAAGTTTTCTTGATTAAAATCCCCTTTTAATTTAGTTTCAAAAGTTTTGTTTAGAGGATAAAAATAGGTATTAGTTTGATTTACTTTTAAGTTATATTGTTTGTTTATGATTTTTAGGGAAGTATCTTTAAAAAACAACTCTTTTGCTTTTTTATATTCTTGCATTGTTTTATGATAATCTAAATGGTCTTGTGTTAAATTTGTAAATATTTTTAGTTTAAAAGGGATATTTTCTATTCTATCTTGAATAATAGAATGAGATGAAACTTCCATCACAAAAAAATCAGGTTTATATTTGTGTAATCTATCGATAGTTGTGAGAATAGGGGGGGTTGTTAAAGTTTTGTTTTCTTTTTTTACTCCATTTAGATAAAACCCTTCAGTCCCTTGAATACCAACTTTATATCCAATTTTATCTAAAATATAGCCTATTAAAAAAGCAGTGGTAGTTTTACCATTTGTACCAGTAATCCCTATAAATTTAGTATTAGTATTTAAAAGTTGTTTAGGAGTAATAAATTTTTGATTTGTAAAATATTTTTTATTTTGAGCAGTTACTAAAAAGAGGTCACCCTCTTTATATTCATTTGTAGAATCTGTAATAATATTATTGTTTAGAGTTATTTTCATATCTTCTTAATTTTGAAAAATCCATAGTAACTTTATCGTAAATATTTTCTACATAATCAAGAGCCATATCTTCATAACCAAATTTCATTAGTTTATTCATAAATTCCATTAACTCTTCATTATTTAAAAACATTACTCTTGTTGTAAATAATACATTTTCTATCTCTATTTTACTATTTAAAATATGTTTAATATCTTTATATAAAATTCCATCAACATCATCAATATTATTACTTTCGATTTTTTCTACAAAATTTTCCATCTATTAAATCCCCGCATATTTCATAAGTTCGTCAAGTTTATCTTCATATCCATGAGGCACATTCATTACATTTAACTCTGGATGAATTTTTTCTCTTAAAACCTTTTCTACTCCATATTTTAAAGTTGCCCCAGCACTACTACATCCTACACAACCACCTTGTAATTGAACAAATACTATAGGTTTATTAACTTCTATTAGAGTAATATCACCCCCATCCATTTGTAGCATTGGTCTTACTTCTTCAATCACTGCTGCTACTGCTTCTTTTAAATCTTCATTTTCAAATGGTATTGCCATTGAATCTCCTTTTATTTTTAATATTTTGATTATAACAAAAATTATTTAAAAATCAAATTTAGAAACTATAACTATAATTTGCTAAAATTGTTTTTGAGTTAGATTTTCCATTTTCTTCAAAATTAGTTTTTGAATATGATAGTTTTATAGATGATTTTTTATCTATTTTATAATTTTCTGAAATGGTAAATCCACCTGTTTGTTTATTACTTAAATTATTTACCACAAATCCATTGTTTGATACTTCAAAACTTCTTTTTCCAAACCATATATTTAAAGAAGTGGTAAATTTACCTTTATAATTATTTAAAGTAAATGATGTTGATAAATAAGAATTCTTTAAATTGTTTTGAGTTTTTTGTGTTAAAGGTTTGATATAATCAACAATTGCCTCTATATAAAAACTTCCAATATTTGAATAATAATTTCCAAAATTATATCCCCCTTTTGGAGAAAATTGTAAAATTGTAGGACTTGTAGAATTATTTGAATAGTAACTATAATAAATATCTACTCCATAGTTATATTTTAAAGTTTGATAATATAATTTCTCAAAACTAAATATTTTTCCTTTATTAGTTGTCGAATCACTGCTATTTATATAATGAAATCCAAATTTATATAAATCATTATACCCTTTATAATAATTTAATAATATTGCTATATCAAGTTGAGTTAAGTTTGATGTAGTATTAGTGTATTTAATAGATGTATCTGTAATACTTAATTCTGTTTTCCATGGAGTTTTAAAATCTGAAAAATATATACCAAAAATAGTTCCACTATCTTTTGTTGTACTCCCAGAATAACTCAACTTTCCATAATATGGTAAAACATTATAAAATGCAGTTTTTGTAGAATGTGTATATAAAGATTGAGATTTTATTGGCTCAACAACTTCACCTAATTCATCAGTTAATAACATTCCATTATATTTCGCAAATAAACAACTTCCTAAAAGACTAACTAATAATAATTTTTTCATTTTATCTCCTCTAATTTATAACCTAAATTTCTAATATTTTCTATTTCAAACCCAATTTTACGAAGATTTGAAATTTTTACCTTTAAACTACCTTCTGTAATTTCAAAAGTATCAATAATATTTTCTTTTGCTAAAATTTTATTTTTATGTTTAAAAAACAAAATTAACAAATCGTATTCAAGATTTGTTAATTCTATTTTTTTATCTCCTTGATAAACAACCCTTAATTTTATATTAAAATAAATATTTTTATATTTTATAACATCTTCTAAATTATAAAAATTTCTAATCAAATATTCAATTTTTATTTTTATCTCTTCAATATAAGTTACTCTTTTTTTAAAAAATTCATTGCCTATTTTATATGCTTTTTTTTGTGCTTCAAATGTTTCAATATTACTTAAAAATATTATAAATGTTTCATCACCACTTTCTCGAAGATTTTGTAATATTTGATATCCATACTCAAAATCAAAAATATAAAAATCAAATTGTTTTTTGAAAGTTAATTCATACACCTCATCTTCACTATAAGCAAAAGAAAGTTTATAAGGTAAAATTTTTAAACTTTCGCTCCATTCATTATCATATATTAAAATATTCATCTATTTAGAAATATTTTAGCACTTACATTATTTGGGTCTAATATTAAAATAGAATTTTTATATAAAATTTGTGCATATTTTGGATTTGTAATTTCATAAATTTTTGCTAAATTCACTAAATAAGTTATATCAGTTGGATAAATATTTATCATTTTATTAGCTAAATTAGTAGCATCTTGATATTTTTTTAGTTTTTTTAAGGCTTGAATAGTATATAAATTGGCATAATAATTATAATAATCATTTTTGATTATAGAATATCCAATTTCAATAGTTTTTTGATATTCTCCGATTGTGAGATAAACCTTCATAATTCCAAGTTTTGCTTCAAATGAATATGGCAAACTTAAACTTGCTTTTTGATAATAAGTAATAGCATTTGTATATTTTTTATCCATATAAAAAAGATAACCAAGTCTTAAATTTAGAGTATAACCTTTTGGATATTTTTTATATACAGGTATCAATACTTTGATAGCATCTTTATAATCGCCTATTTTTTCATAATTATATGAATTTAAATAAGCTTTTTGAATTTCATCACTAAATCCAAATGTTAGTATAAATAAAATTATTAGTTTTTTCAATCTATTCTCCTTAAAATAATCCCTTGACATTGTATTTTATCAAAACCTTTTATTCCCAGTTCTATCTCTCCAAATTCACTTTTTAGAGTATTTTTTTCTAAATTATAACAAAACTTTCTTTTATATAAATTTTTATTAAAAGAGGATAATAGTTCTATTACTACTTTTTTTAATTTCGTTTCTAAAATATAAATAGGTAAATAATCATCAAATTGTGCTTTATTTACAAAAGGAATTCTTGGGGCTATTTTAAATAATAATTTTAAATAACTTTCATCTCCTTCATAATTATAAAAATAAAACATAGTCCCATCATTATAAAAAAACAATCTATTTTTCCCATCTGTTAAATAAAATTCAGATAAATTATTCATCTGAACTTTAAACTCTATAATTTTATTATCTATTTTATATTTAAAAATATCATCTAAAATAAAATTAAATCCAAATTGTTTTGATTTATCTATAATTACAGATTTTATTTTCATCTCTTTTTTAGGTAAAGAGTTGAATTTTAATTTATCTCCTTGAAAATAACTACCAAACACAAATGGTAAAGTTTCACTTCCTAATAATCCAAGTTTTTGGACTTGGATATGAATATGAGGTTCTGGTGAATATCCACTATTTCCACATTTTGCTATTACTTGTCCTTGATAGATATAATCTCCAACTTTTACATTTATAGAATTTTTCATCAAATGAGAAATTTCTACAAAGAACCCATAATCACTTTTAATAATTATATAATTTCCCCAATTATTTACCCTATCAACTTCTCCAATAATATTATCTGCTAAATCTCCTCTACTTGCTATTACATATCCATTTATTGGACTTAATACACTTTCTCCAAAACAATAATAATCACTTGGATAAATTCCTTCATTTTTGTAACTTTTATTATCTTTTTTTATTACAAAATCATAAGCATATTTCCATTTACCTTTGTGGGTCCATTTATCATCAAACTCTTGATAAACACTCCATTCATTACTAAAAGGGAGAAATATTTTTATTTTATTTCCCCCAAATCTAAAAATATTACTTAAATAATAACTTAAACTTTTTTCAGGTGTAGATAAAATATTATAATTAAATTCTTTATAAGATATTACACTAAGAACAAATACAAACAACATAACAACAATATTAAATGGTAAAGTAAATACAGGGATTGAATAATAATTAAAAAATACCACCATCGCATCTACTAAAACTACACTTATCAAAATACCAATTAATGCCAAAATGTAGTTTTTTATCGTAGGTAATAAAAATACTCCACCCAAAGCAACAGCAACTAAAATATAATTAAAACTATATGGATTATATAATGCTTCAAGATAATTTGTAACCAATAAAGAGTGGATAAAAACTCCAAAACTAAATCCCAATAAACTCATTAGTGCTAAAATCCTCGATGAATATAAAAGTATTATAAAAATAACTAAACCAACTAAAACATTTGGCAAAAAGAATATAGTCCCAAGGGCTTTAAAAAACATATTAAAAAAAGGGGTTAAATTTATGTCAAATAGTGAATGTGAATTTAATAAATTTGAAAAAAGATGAGAATATTTTAATGTAGCTAAATAC
>Ga0256837_1002174_pt1 | contig 12475 bp, 7 predicted proteins | sample 4562384metaG_FD_185976 | JGI IMG/M metagenome (GOLD analysis project Ga0256837, IMG submission 185976) | Hydrothermal vent microbial communities from Guaymas Basin, Mexico - 4561-384 | ecosystem: Environmental > Aquatic > Marine > Hydrothermal vents | place: Mexico: Guaymas Basin | collected... | reverse complement strand
TGGAGGAAGTCATGGTGGAAGAAGTCATGGTGGATCTAGGAATGAAGACCATTCTCAATCAGATACAACACACTCTTATGATATCAATTTAAATTCAGGATTAACTGATGAAAATGGTACTGAAACATTAAGTAACATTACGATGAATAATATACCTGATGGAGCAACACTACAAGATAGTGATGGAAATGAAATATCAGCAAATAGTGATGGTACTTATACAATTACTACAGATGAAAATGGTGATGCATCAGTTACATTAACTTCTAGTTCTGAAATAGCACAAGATGATTTAAATAGTATTACATCAAGTGTAACATCAACAGATAATGGTGATACAAGTACAGCAACTGATTCAGTTGATTCTGTAGATTTAAGTTCTTTAGGTACTATATCTGGTGATGAATTTACATTTGATAGTGCAGATGATGTTGTTCTTGATTTTGATACATTAGTAAATGACGAGTCATTGTCAGATATAAATAGTATAGATATGACAGAGGGTAACCATGAATTATCAAATATTGATATAAGTGATGTTATGAATATGTCAGGTGAAGATAATACTCTTACAATCTTTGGAGATGAAGATGATACTGTTACACTAGATACTGATACATGGACACAAGGTGAAGATGTAGTAGCGGATAATGGAGATATATTCTCATCTTATAGTGGAACAGGTGTTGATCTAGATGAAGTTCAACTTCTTATTGATACACATGTTCAAGTAGACCAATCATAATAATAAATTATGTAACAATTAAAAGGCTAGTTAATTATAACTAGCCTTTTTTATCTAAATAAATACATAATTATTACAAAAAGCAATTTCTTATATTATAAAAACAAACATTTCTTAATATTAATATAAATTTTAAAATTCTTTAGTAACCTGTAATTTCATTAAGGTATACTTTAGTATAATAATTTTAAATATAATTTTAATTTAGGAATACAAATGGCTCAAACTAGTGATTCGCCTGCAAAATTTATCGAAAAAAAGAAGAAATATTTAAGTACAAAATTACTTTTTATATTATTTTTCATAATAAGTACAATAATAGTAGCGTACTCATCAAAAAAAATCTATCTTACAAATACTCAAGAATATAAAGAGAGAATATATAGTAAGGTAAATATAAAAATACTAAAAGAATTTAGAGTAATGCTTGAAGAGAAAAAAAGAATAGCTCTTTTAGTAGTCTCTGCATTATCAAAAGAAAATAAAATAAAAGATGCCCTTCTTACAAGAGATAAAGATATTATTGATATGGATAGACTATTAGAAGATATGAAAACTAAAAAAGAGTATGTAAATATTCAAGTTGAAATCATAGATGCAAATGGTATAAGTTTTAAAAGAAGTTGGATAAATAAATCAGGTGATGATTTAGTAAAAGATGATCCAAGAATGGCACATCTTATAAAATACCCTAGAGTTGTTACTGATATAAAAGCTACAAGTTATGGGTTAAATATAACAAGTATGACACCGGTGTATAATAAAGGTGTTTTTTTAGGTTTTTTTGTTGTAAATATGCATTTTGATTCATTTCTTGATATTTTTACAGAAGATGGCTTCAATTCAATTATATTGTTAAATGAAAAAGATTCTAGCCTTATAAATCAAGATGTATCATATTCAAATTTATTTATTGATAAGTGTTATGTAGTAAATAGAAATGTTGATAAATATTTAGTAAAGATTCTAAAAGAAAATGATCTTAAAAGTTTTTGTAAAGAGTGGGACAAAGAGTATAAGATAAATAAACAAAGTGATCATTTAATATCAAAATATTATATTGAAGATAGTAAGGGTGTATTGAAATCAACAGTATTTATTTTTAAATCTTTAGATGATATAGATTTAGAAGATCTAGAAGTTATGCAAGAGATACATATAACAGCAACTGTTATTTTTATAATAATGATTGGGTTTATGACAGTATATATTTATTCATTAAAAAGAACAAAAGAGTTAAGTATAGAAAATGATGAATTAATTGTAATCAACGAAGAGTTAAAGATTAAAACTGACGAGATGGATTTTCAAGATAAAAAAATGGAAAATATGTTTAACTCTCAACCTAACCTTATGATTATGCATAATGGTACAGAAGTTATACAAGGAAATAAAAGATTTATGGGATTTTTTAATAGATTTGGTGATTTTGCTGGATTTAGAAAAAAACATAAATGTGTAAGTGAACTTTTTGAAAAATATGAAGCACCAAATTATATTTATGATCAAGAGATTGATGGTATGTTTTGGGTAGATTATATATTAGCAAATCCTAAAAGATTGTATAAAACAGTGATGTCATATAGAGATAGTAAGACAAATGAACCACACCATTTTATCATTAAATTAAATGAGATGAGATATGCTAAACATGTAAGTGAAAGAGTTATTATAATTGCACTTGTTGATATGACACAAGATTTAGTAAACTATAAAACTATTGGTGATACCTCTTCACAACAAGCATCTTTACCTGTAAAAAATGATGAAACTAAAGCACAAGAAAATATGCAACCAGTAAAAAAAGAAGTGAAAAAATTAGATGAATATAAAAAACTTGATCTAAATTCACTTATCGAAGAAAGTAGTAAAGATATGTTTCAGTCTTTCTTATCAGAAAACATAAAAGCTAAGAAACTAGAAGATGCCAAGTTGTATGAGCTAAAAGATAAGCACTGTATTAGATATGACAATATTTATAAAATAGCTGATCTTAAATTAAATTGGATATTATTAATAACAGCACAAACTTTATCTATAATATCAAATATTAAGAATGATGATGAAGAGAGTATGGTTTTAGATACAATAGATAATAAAGCTAAACAATTAGCAGAAGATATGATGAAAGAGATGAAGATTCTAATTAATAAAAAAACAAAAGAAAAAGTAGAATTGATATCATCACCAATAGAGGTGATTGATAAGTTATTATTTGATTATAGCTCAGTGCTTTTAAAAAATGAGTTTAGTTTAAAAAATCAAAAATTTGAATTTTATATATTACTTGAGGGGAATTAAGAGAGATGATGAAAAATATATTAATTATATTACTACTTACTAGCAGTGTTTTATTTTCAGAGGAAATTGAAACAAATAGTATAAAAGATACTTTTGCACAAGAGATTAAAACTGAATTTAATGATGACTTTGATATTTGGGGTGTGGAGTTTTATAAAAATAGATCTATGATGAGATTTTCAAAAAGTGATCTTATGTATCTTCCAGGAAGTAGTGAGATGCAAATATCTTTTGAAGTTATTTTAAAAGATTTTTATCCTAGATATTTAGAATTTTTGCTTGATTTTAAAGATTCAATAAAAGAGGTTGTTATTATTGGTCATACTTCATCTGAAAATAGTAAAGCTAAAACAGTTGAAGGAAAATATTTAAGAAACTTAGTTTTATCTCAAGATAGAGCAGCTGTCGTATTAAAATATATTAAATCACTGAATGATGATATAGTTGTAAACAATATTGATTGGATAAATGAAACTTTTAGATCAGTTGGATTGTCATCATCAAAACCAATTTTAGATAAAAATGGAAAAGAGGATAGATTTTTATCTAGAAGAATTGAGATTCAAGTTATATTTAAAAATGATGATAAAAATATAGAAAATAGTGATCAAGATCAGATAAAAAAAGTTAAAAAATCAAAATTATTATCTTCTTATATTCAACAATTACTTATTGAAAATCCTACAATTAATGAACAATATCAAATTTTAAGTTCTATGAAACAGGATATAAAAATAGCACAAGCTGCATTTAAACCAACCGTAACATTAAATTATAGTAAAACTAAGTATAACCAGTCAAATCCAGCAGATCAAACTGATGCTCAAGCAGAAGATATAACACTAAAATATAATCTTTTTAATGGATTTAAAGATGAAAATGAACAATCAATATCAGAAGAGAACTATAAAGCATCAAAAACTACAAAAGATCAGATAGTCTCAGGTCTTGTATATACACTTGCCGAAGCATTTATTGAGATACAAAGACAAAAAGAGATACTTGAAATATCAAAAAAGAATTTAGAAGATTATGATAAATGGATTGAAAAAGAGAAAATAAGATTTCAAAATGGACTAATCTCTTTAAAAGATTATGCAAAAATAAATAGTAGAGATACAACTCAAAGAATGAATTATCAAGAGATGATGAGAACATATAAAGATAGCATAGCTACTTTTGAAAAGTATATAGACTTTGATAAAAAAGATATTGAAATTTTTGAGGAGTTAAATATCTCAAGTGTATATTTTCAAAATAGAAAACTATCTTTAGATGATGCTAAAGTATTTTCACCATATATAAACGAAGCTGAACAAAATATTGCTTTATACAAAGCAAAAATAGAAAAAGCAAAAGTAAATTTTTATCCAACTGTGGACTTAACAACAAAAGTGAGTCAATCTGAAAATACTTACAAATCTAGTTCAGATAAAACAGAGGAAAGAACAATCATGCTAGAAGCAAAACTTGAATTATATTCAGGTGGAAAAGATGAAGCTAACTATGAAAAAAAACTTTTTGAATATAGACAAAAAGTACAGAAGAAAGATGAAGTTATTAGAGATGTTTTATATAAAGTTAATTTAGCACATAATAAGTATGAATTAGTTGTTATAAAAAATCAATTTTTAACAAGACTTATCTCTCAAAGAGAAGAGTCTTATATTGGTGCAAATTATGATTATAAATTTGCAAAAATAGATGCAAATGGTTTACTTGATGTTGTTGATGACCTTTATAATGCTAAAAAGCAATTTATTGAAAATAAATATGATATGATTTTAGCTAAATATAAAATTTTATCAGATATTGGTATCATACGAGAGACAATTTTAGATGAATAATACATTGGATAATTTTAATGAAATATAGAAAGCATATAGAAAGTTCAGTATTAGATACTTTAGTAATATTCTCTAAACTACATGGTAAACCATTTAGTGCGGAGGTTTTAAGTGAAGGATTACCTATATCAGAAGGTGAATCATCACCAAAATTATTTTCTGTAAAAGCTGGTGATTCAAGAGCTTTATTTGGAAGAGCTGCTCATAGAGCTGGGTTTACTACAAGAGTAGCAAAGTTAAAAATGGAAGATATTAGTACTTTGGTTTTACCTTGTATCATTTTATTGAAAACTGATGATCCAAATGAAGTAAATGCTTGTATTTTAGAATCATTTGATGATGTACGAGAATATGCAAATGTTATATTACCAGAAGTTGGTGATATTGTAAATACAGTTAAAATAGAAGATTTAGCAGCAGAATATTTTGGAATGGCCTTCTTTCTAAAAAGAGAATTTAGATTTGAATCTGATGATTTTAAGTTAATAGATAACAAAAATAAACATTGGTTTTGGGATACAATAAATACTATAAAATATATATATAAAGATGTTTTATTAGCTTCTTTAGTAATAAATCTTTTTATGATAGCAACACCAATTTTTACTATGAATGTATATGATAGGGTTATCCCTACCGCTGCTTTTGATACCCTTTGGATATTTGCACTTGGAGTAACTGTTGTATATATGATAGATTTGGGTTTGAAACATATTCGTTCCTACTTGCTCGAAACTGCTGGAAAAAAAGCTGATATTATTATGTCTTCAATTATTTTTGAAAAAGTACTTGATCTTAAAATATCTGCAATACCAAAACCTACAGGTTCTTTTGCAGAGGTGTTAAAAGGTTTTGAATCTATAAGAAGTTTTATGACATCTACTACCATTGCTATGGTTATTGATTTACCTTTTGTAATTATATTTTTATTTACAATATATTTTGTTGCTGGTGCTTTAGTATGGGTAGTTATCATAAATATGGCAGTTTTAATTTTATACTCTATAAGTGTAAAAAGTAAAATTCAAGAAGCAGTAAAAGAAACATCATCAGCATCATCATTAAAAAATGGTGTACTTATTGAAACAATATCAAATCTAGAAACAATAAAAAGTTTAAATGCACTTAGTTTATTTCAATATAAATGGGAAGAAGCAACTGGAGAGATTGCAACAAAAGGGATAAAAACAAAATCTTTATCTGCTGCAATTGGTACATTTTCTGCATTTATTACTCAAATGAATACAGTTTTATTAATCATATTTGGTGCTTATATGGTAGATGCTCAAACTCTTACAACAGGGGCACTAGTAGCAACTGTTATTATGTCAGGTAGAGCTTTAGGACCGATGGGACAAGTAGCAGGAATGATATCTTATTATCAACAAATTATATCTGCATATGAGATGATTAATAATGTTATGGAGATGGAGTCTGAACATCCAAGTGATAAACAGTTTGTAAGAAGACCTGCATTTAAAGGTGAAATAGAATTTAAAAATGTTTCTTTTACATACCCTGGTGTAGAACAAAAACAACTTATGAATATAAACTTTAAGATAAACCAAGGTGAGAAAGTAGCTATTTTAGGAAAAGTAGGAAGTGGAAAAAGTACAATTCAAAAATTACTTCTTGGATTTTATTATCAAGATGAGGGTTCTGTTCTTATTGATGGTATTGATGTTCAGCAAATTGATCCTGTTGAAATTAGAGCCAATATATCTTATATGGCTCAAGAAAATGTACTTTTTGCAGGAACGGCAAGAAGTAATATAATGATAAAAAATACAAAAGCAAGTGATGAAGATCTATTAAAAGCTGCACAAATAAGTTGTGCTACAGATTTCATCAATAAACATCCAAAAGGGTTTGAGCTACCTATTGTTGAAAAAGGTGAAAATTTATCTGGAGGGCAAGCACAAGCAGTATGTTTAGCAAGAACTGTTGTTGATGATAGTGCATTGTTCATACTTGATGAACCAACTAAATCTTTTGATAGTGGGACATCTCAAAGAATATTGAGAAACTTAAAAGAATTTTTAGCAGAAAAAACTTTGATAATGATTACTCATACTCCATCAGATTTAGTACTTGTAGATAGAATTATAGTGATGGATAGTGGAAAAATAGTGATGGATGGAAAAAAAGCTGATGTTATGCAAAAATTATCTGGTAAGAAGGCTTAAATATGAGTAATAACGAAGATATAAAAGCAATAGAAAGTGAAAACCAGACAGCTTCACAATCAGCACAAAGAATTGCTAGAGAAGCTAGAATGGCAAAAAAAAAGGCCAGATCAGCATCTAAAGATAAAGAATCGACAAAAGATCCCAAAGAGTTAGAAAAAGAGATTAAGAAGCTTCAAAGGGAGCTTAAAAGAGAGCAAAGAGCAACAAAATCTGCGGATCAATTTGAGAAAGAGATTAAGGCTCAAAAAGAAGAATTAGATGCAATCATTGATACTCATATGCCTTATATTCTTACTGATAAGAATTTAATTATTACAAATTCAAGTAGAGCATTTAGTGATATGTTTGGGTATAGTATCCAAGAGAGTATAGGGCTTAGTTATAAAATATTGATACAGTATGAAGATGCTGAAAAGTTTTATAATGGTTGTGAATATGTAAGTAGTCATGGTAGAGAAGCATGGGGAACAGATATCAAAATGTTGAGTATTGATAATGATACTATATATACACATACTTTTATTTATCCAATGTTTGTTGCAGGTGCTTTGGATGGATTTACATTTGTAATTGAAAATATTTCAAGCCAAAAATTATTACATAAACTTCAAAGAAAAGTATTATCAACAGAAAAATTTCATGAAACTACATTGGATTTTGTTTCAAGTACTAGTGCTGCAGTTTTGGATACTGTATCAAATAAAATTAGTTCGGTTGTTAAAATTATAGTAACTTTTGTACTTTTATTTCTAGTATATGCTGTAAGTTTTAATATTGATGAGATATCAAAAGGATCTGGAAAATTTATACCTACTTCAAAAGTACAACATCTTAAGAATCTTGAAGGTGGTATAATAGAGTCTATATATGTACATGATGGAGATAGTATAAAAAAAGGTCAAATATTATTAAAACTTAGTCCAATATCACATCAAGCGAAACTGGAAGAAAATAATATTAGACTTTTTGAATTAAGATCAAAAGAGACAAGATTAAAAGCAGAATCACAAAATTTACCAATGTCAAAAATCAAATGTGAAGTAAAATGTGATAAGAATTTAATTAGACTTGAAGAGATATATTATGAATCAAATAAAAGAGAGTTAAATCAAAATTTATCTAAACAGATGGAAAAATTAAAGTATCAAGAGAGTGCTTTAATTGACGCACAAAATAAATATTTAAACCTAGAAGAAAATTATATGATGTTACTAGAAGAGTTTGATACAAAGAAAGAACTATCAAAGCAAAAAATATTTACAAAGTATGAAATCAGAACTTTAGAGCGGGAATTAAATGATGCATTAAGTGCTAAAAGAAGTGCTGCAGAAACAATAGTTCAAGTAAAAACTCAAATACAAGAGATAAAAAATGGTATAGAGGAAACAAAGTTAACTTTTAGAAATAAAGCTGCATTAGAATATACACAAACAATAGCAGAGATTTTAAGATTAGAAGAAACAAAGAAAAATCTTGAAGATATTATTGCTAGAACAGTTATAAGGTCACCAGTTGATGGTGTTGTTAAAGAACTATTAGTACATACGATTGGTAGTTCTGTTCAGCCATCTTCTGAGTTATTAACAGTTGTTCCTACTGTTTATGAAATGATTGCAGAGGTTAAAATGAAACCTGAGGAGATAGCAAAGCTTCATGTTGGACAAAGTGTTAAGCTAAAAGTAACTGCATTTGATTATTCAATTTATGGTGATTTAAAAGGAAAAATAACTAATATTAGCCCAGATACAATTGTTGATAAAGAAACAGGAGAGAGTCATTATTTAATTTATATCAAAACTAAGAGCAATTATTTAAATAATAATGAGAAGTATAAGATAAAAGTTGGTATGATGGTAAATGCAGATATTTTAGTGGGTAAAAAGAGTATAATGTCATTTTTACTTAAACCAATATTAAAAACAACACAGAAGGATTAAAATGATCTACGTATGTTCAAAGTCACAAAATATAAATAATTATTGGAAGAATGAATTTGGAGATAACTATTCTATTGAATTGATAGATGAAAGTTATTTTGATTTTGAAAAAGATTTTAAAAATGAAGATTTAGTTATATTGGATTTAGAACAGTTTAGTAGTGTTGAAGAACAAATAGCATTTCATGGGCTAATACCTAAAAGTATAAAAGTTATTGCTTTAGTAAAAGAACCTAAATTAGCTCATGGTGCATATATAATAAAAAAAGGTTTTAAAAGTTACATAGGAATAAAAACAAATAAATTAATAGTAGATCAAGTTATTAAAACAGTTTTAGAAGGGAATGTTTGGTTGTATCCTGAGCTAATGAACTATATTATTAAGCATATAAATATAAACAGTGATGAAAATAGATCATCAGAAGCTTTAAATAAATTATCCTCAAAAGAGCAAGCTGTAGCAAATCTTGTTTCAGAAGGCTTATCAAATAAAGAGATAGCTCAAAAACTTGATGTACAATTAGTAACAATAAAAAAACATATAAGTAGTATTTTTGCTAAATTAAATATAAAAGATAGAGTAGCCTTAGCAATATTAATAAATAAATAAAAATGATAACAAAAAAGTTAGATTTAGATACTCATATAGATTTATTAACATCTTTATTCCGTAGAGAAAAAAGTGTTAAGTTAGATGGTGATATTAATATTCATTATTCAATTATAAAAGATTTAGAAAAATTTATATTAAAAACTCCCCCTACAATAGAAAACTTAGATAGTCCAATCTCTTATTTACAAAAACAAGGACATATAAAGTTATATGAGATTTACGAATTTTCTAAAATAATAAAATATTTTAATTATTTAAGAACATTTAATTTTTCAAATAAACTTGAAAACTGGATTGATAAAATTATAATACCAAATGAATTATTTAAAATAGTAGATTCCTTTAATGATAAAGGTGAAATTACAGAAGGATTTAGTCCTGACCTTGATAGTGTTAATCAAAATTTATATTTAAATCGTGATAATATAAAACAAAAATTATATGGGGTTATAAATAGTAAAAATTTACAACCATATTTAGTTGACCACCAAGTTCATTTAGTTTATGGTGAGCAAACGCTAATGGTAAGAGCTGGATTTAATCATGTTCTAAAAGCAAAAGTTTTAGATAGAAGTCAAAATGGTTTTTTTTATGTATTACCTCATAGTATAAGTGAACTAAAACAAAAACAATCAGATCTATTAAATCTTAAAGATGATATTACTTATAAAATTTCAAAAGAATTTAGTTCTTTATTGACAAAACATATTTTATTTTTAAAATTTATAAATAAGGAATTTGATAGATATGATCATTATCAAGCAAGGATAGAATTCGCAAAAATAGGAGATAAAAATTTTATTTTACCTAAATCATCTGGATATAATAAAGTACAAAAATTAGTTGATTTTAAACATCCTGCACTAGTAAATGCAAAAAGTATTACTGTAGATTTTACAAAAAATGTTATTATGATTACTGGTGTAAATGCTGGTGGAAAAACAATGATGTTAAAATCAATATTAAGTGCAGTTTACATGTCAAAATATTTGATACCTTATACTTGTGATAAATCTACAGTAATAGGCTCGTATAAAGAGATAAGTGCAATATTAGATGACCCTCAAAGTGTAAAAAATGATATATCAACATTTGCAGGACGAATGTTAGAGTTTAGTAAGTTATTTAATAGAACAAATACAATTGTAGGTGTGGATGAGATTGAATTAGGTACAGATAGTGATGAAGCTGCATCATTATTTAAGGTAATTATTGAAGAGCTAATTCAAAAGAATATTAAAATTATTGTAACAACTCATCATAAGAGATTAGCTGCTCTTCTTGCATCAAATGAAAAAGTAGATTTAATTGCTGCATTATATGATGAAAAGAATAGAAAGCCAACGTATGAATTTTTACAAGGGACAATAGGAAAAAGTTATGCATTTGAAACTGCACAAAGATATAAGATTCCATTATCTGTGGTAAAAAGAGCCAAAGAGGTTTATGGTGATGATAAAGATAAGCTAAATGAATTGATAGAAAGAAGTAGTGAATTAGAAAAAGAGTATAGACAAAAAATTAAACTTTTAGATAGTAAGATTGAAAAAACAGAACAATTAGAAAAAAGTTTAAAAGATCAAAAAGATAATTTAGATCAAGAAGTTTTTAAACAAAAAGACAATTTAGAAAAAGAATATAATTGTGCAATTGAGGAAGTTAAGAAAGCTATTAAATTAACAAATACAAAAGATCAGCATAAAGTATTAAATAAGGCTCATCAGCTAAAGAAACAGATTAAAGTAGAAAAAAATATAGAACCTCTTAACTTAAAAGTAGGGGATAGAGTAAAATATAATAATACGAAAGGTTTATTAGTATCAATAAAAGGTAAAAAAGCGACAGTAGAAACAAATGATGGAATGAAACTTCAGCTGCCGCTTAGTTCTTTAAAAATAAGTGGAAATATGCCAAAAGTTAAACCTAAAAATATATCTTTAAAAGTAGAAAAGCCTAAATCTGGACATATTAAATTAGATTTACATGGTCAAAGAGCAGATGAAGCAATAGAAAATTTAGATAAGTTTTTATCAGATAGTTTAATTGCTGGATTTGATGAAGTATTGGTTTATCATGGAATAGGTACAGGTAAATTGTCTCGTGCAGTAAAAGAGTTTTTAGAGATACATCCATGTATAGTGTCTTTTCATGATGCAACCGCAAAAGAGGGTGGATATGGAGCAAAGGTTATAAAACTATGAAAAAGATATTTATTCTTATATTGTTCATGATAAATTTATTTGCAAATAATTGTGATAAAGAAAAGTTATTTTGGGATGAGATCAGAGATAGTGAAAATATAAAAGATTTTATTTATTATAATAAAAAGTATCCAGATGGTATTTTTGAATATTTTGCAAATAAAAAAATAAATAGTTTAAGAGATAACTATTTTCAAGATACAGTATCTTTAAGTAGACCAAATTGGATAAATACTCCAACTTATAAATATAAATATAAATATAAATATAGTGCAGTAGGTTATGCAAATAAACATTTTAAGGGGAAAAATTATCAAGAAAACTTAGCTAGAAATAGGGCTAAAGATAAACTCCAAGAACAATTTGATTTAAATAAATTGTCAAATAATGAACAGTTAAAGTATTATGATGTAATTAAAACAGATAAATATTATGATAAGAATGGTAGAGTATATATCTATTTATATATAGATAATTATGACCTGTAAAAAAGAATTCCCAAATTTAAGCTCTAGTTAAACATAAACCCTTGACAATTAAAAGCATATCTACTATAATCCCATCCACAAAGCAAGACGGCATAGCGAAACTTGATAAGAGTTAGCAAAAAGATGGCAGAATGTAATGTATGATCTTTAAAAA
>Ga0256837_1002173_pt1 | contig 12476 bp, 10 predicted proteins | sample 4562384metaG_FD_185976 | JGI IMG/M metagenome (GOLD analysis project Ga0256837, IMG submission 185976) | Hydrothermal vent microbial communities from Guaymas Basin, Mexico - 4561-384 | ecosystem: Environmental > Aquatic > Marine > Hydrothermal vents | place: Mexico: Guaymas Basin | collected... | reverse complement strand
ATTTTCACTTTGCACTCGTTTTTGGTTATGATAAATATATATTAAACGAGCAACAAAAATATACTCAACAAGTTTTATTTTAAGGAATAATATGAAAACACTTACTTATGATATATGTATAATTGGTTGTGGTTCTGCTGGTTTTGCAGCAGCTATGAGGTCTTATGATTTTAACAATCATGTATGTATAGTTGAGGGTGATAAGATTGGTGGAGCTGGTATCCATAATGGTGCTTTAAGTTCTAAGGTTATGTGGGAGATAGCTAAAGATTATTCTATAGCTAAAAAAATCAACTCTGGCTATAGTGCTTCTAACTTACATATAAACTATGAAAAAATGATAAATACAGTACATGATGCAGTTAGTGAAAAACAGTATCAGATGCATTCACAGATAGAAACATTTGCAAAAAAAGAAAACTCTACTAGAAGTTTAACCCTCTTAAAAGGTTGGGGGAAATTTTCAACAGATAAAACTCTTATAGTTACTAAGGATGATGGTGAAAAAGTCGAGGTAAAAGCAAAAGACTTTATCATTGCTACTGGTTCACATCCTAGAAAGCACCCTACTTTAGAAGCAGATGGAAAACGGATTATAAACTCTGACCATATACTAGGTCTTAAAAAATTTCCAAAACAGATACTTATCATAGGTGCTGGTGTTGTTGGATGTGAATTTGCCACTATATTTGCCGAGTTTGGACAGACTAAAGTGCATCTTCTTGATTCACAAGAGAGAGTTATACCTTTTGAAGATGATGATGTAAGTGACTATGCAGATAGTATGCTACAAAACATAGGTGTAAAAATCCACCATACTGCATCTCTTAGAGATGTTATAAAACACGATACACACTTAGAAGTAATTTTAGAACACAAAGATAACCATATAGAAGTTATAGAGGTAGAAACTATACTTATATCTATAGGTAGAGTAGCAACTCTTAAAAATCTAGGACTTGAAAACATAGATATAACCGTAACAGATAGAGGTTTGCTAAAAGTTGATGAAAACTGTAAAGTTTGTGATAATATATATGCAGTTGGCGATATATCTGGTAACTCAGCACTTGTAAATATAGCTGAGATGGAGGGTCGTTTTGCAGCTAAAGCTATTAACCATAAAACAGGCTTTCCTCTAAGATACAGAAATGTATCTACCATAATGTTTTTTAATCCTGAGATTTCAATGATAGGACTAAATGAAAAAGAGTGTCAAGAGAAAAAGATACCATATAAAGTTGTATTTTATAAACACACACTAATATCTAGGGCAATAGCTATGAGAGATACTAATGGATTTTTTAAAATCATAGTAAGTGATGAGGATGACCCACAAGTTTTAGGTATGAGAACAGCTGGTCCACAAGCAGCTGCATCTGTTATGTATATAGCTACTTTAATGGATCAACAAGCACGACTTAGTTCTATCATGAAGACTATTCATCCAAATCCTAGTATAACTGAGGGAATTCAAGATGCACTTAGACTATTGGTTGGAAAATCTATATATAAACCAGAAGCATTCCCAAATGATATAAAAGTTAAATATTACAAAATATAATTTGATATATACAACAGTTTTAGGATAACCTAAAACTGAGGTTGAACAAATGGTATAACTTGTTTTTTACGACTAAGAACACCATCTAACCAAACTTTATTATTTTCAAGTTTTGTATCAAATGCTTTTTCTATCTTAGTTGCATCATCACTCACACATAAAAGTAGTGAACCCTCTTTCATAATATCTGTTAAAAGAACTAAAACAGTATGAAGACCCTCTTCCTCTTTCATTTTTGCCATATCTTCTAAAATCTCATCATGTCTTGATTCTAGTACAGATATATCTACCATCTCTAGCTGATTTACACCAACTTTAGTATCATTCATCTCAAACTGTTTATAGTCTCTTGTATTTAAGTTTCTAGCACTTGCACCATCTACTGCTGATTTTGCTATAAACATATCCATAGCTAGTTTTTTATAGTCTTCAATACCAGCTATTTTTGCTAACTCTTTAACTATTTTAGTATCTATTTTTGTGCAAGTTGGTGATTTAAATATAACTGTATCACTTAAAATTGCACACATCATCATACCTGCTAAATCTTTTGGAACTTCGACACCATGATAATCAAACATCTCTTTTATAACACTATTTGAACACCCTATAGGTCTTATCCAACACTCTAATGGTGTAGAAGTTGTTAAATCACCTAGTTTGTGATGATCAACTATACCAAGTATAGTAGCTTCCATAATATCTTTTGGTGCTTGTGCTTTATCTGAAAAATCTACAAGATAAACTTCTTCACCAGCTACAGTTGTTTTTAACTCAGGAACAGTACCATTAAATTTATCTAGTATAAACTCTGTTTCAGCTGAAATATCACCTTGACGAGTAGGGATAGTATCTTCACCTAGCTTATTTTTAAGATATGAAAGAGCAATAGCCCCAACTATAGAATCACTATCTGGACTTGTATGACCAAAAATATATGTTGACATTTAAAAAGCCTTTAATTTTTTATAACTGTAGCTTATCATTTTTTGATTTAAAATCTAATTATTTGCAAAGTATCTCTCTATACCATCAGCCAAACCTAATGCCATAGTTTTTCTATATTTATCGTCTACTAATCTTTTAGCCTCTTTTGGATGCGAGATAAAACCAACTTCAACTAAAACTGCTGGCATCTGAGCCCCTACAAGAACCCAAAAAGGACCCTCTCGAACCCCTCCATCTTTTACATCTTTATATTTACGATTTAATGAGCCTAACATCCCTCTTTGTAAATCTATTGCTAACTTATTTGAAGCTACAATTTTTCTATGATTTAAAAAGTTTAAAAAACTCTTTTTACCATAAGAGTTCATATCTCCTAAATCTGCTGAATTTTCTTTTGCAGCCACTTTTTCTGCTCTTTTTGAACGAGATGGAGACAAAAAGTATGTTTCAATACCATAAGCCTTTTTTGCATTTCTTTTAGGAACTGCATTAGCATGGATAGAAACAAATATATCTGCTTTTTTTCTATTTGCATATTTTGTTCTATTTTTTAATTTTATAAATTTATCTCTATACCTAGTCATATACACTTTATAACCACGACTTTGTAAAATATTTTTTAGATGTCTTGATATTTTATAAACTACTATTTTTTCTCTATATTTTTTATAACCTATCGCACCAGGGTCTTTCCCACCATGACCAGGGTCTATAACTATTATCTTATCTCTATCTGCTCGTTTTGGTACATATGTTTTTGTACTTTTTTTAGCTACTCTAATTTTTTTAGCATTAATACTTATTTGTAACTTTTTATCTTTTCTTGTAAAATTTATTTTTATCTTTTTTGAATCTTCAATCACAATTCTTATAGTTTTTAAGTTATATTGTGCAATTCTAATCTTATGTATACCTTTTTTTCTTAGTTTATAATTTTTTGTCAAAATAGCATGCACATCAAAAACATACCTATATCTTCGTTTTTTAGAATCATATATCTTAAAATAATTGATTTGTTTATTAGTTAATTTTTTATCGAAAGTCAAAATAAGTTTATCATCTATAACCTTTGCAGATTTTAACCTTGTAGACTTATGAACATAGACTTTTTTAGTTTTTTTATGAGATTTTGTAGTTGTTTTAGATAACTCTTTTTTATACCTAGATATATCTATATGAAGCTTATTACCGCTAGATATAATACCTTTTAATGAACGAATACGAAGTTTTTTATCTCCGTTCATAACTGAACGAAGATAAATATTTTTATAATCATTATAAGCACGGAAATGATTTGTTTTAGTGCTAGTTTTTAAAAGTCCATCTGCCCTTTTTAATGTTCCCAAATCACTTAATGCATAAAGAGAAACTATAAAGATTGATAATACTAATAAAAACCTAAACATATACTAATTACTCACCTTTTGTTAATTTTTCTAACAACTCTTTTACAGATATAATTTCATTTAGTTTATAGCCATTAGAACCTGAGAAAAATAAACCAGTTTCAAGATTACCTAAAAATGCATCACTTAGTCTATCTGCTATACAAAAACCAACCTCTTTTGCTTCTACTCCACGGTTACATGGTGCTACACAGTTAGAGATACATTTTATAGCTGGACCCTCTCTTTTTGCCACTAGATGAGTTAAGTTTGTAACTACACCTTGAGCAGGATACCCAACAGGAGATGCCATAAGTTTTATATCTTCTTTTTTTGCATTTAAAAGAACTTGTTTTAAGTTCTCATGTGCATCACATTCATGTGTACCTATAAATCTAGTACCCATCTGAACACCACTAGCACCAAGACCTATCATCTCTTCGATGTCATTTTTATCCCAAACTCCACCAGCAGCGATAACAGGGATACCTCCCCATTTTTCAGCTTCTTCAACAACAGGTTTTACTAAGTTTTCAAGTTGATTTTCCTCTTTTGAACACTCTTCATAACTAAAACCTTGATGCCCACCACTTTTTGGACCCTCAAGTATAACGGCATCAGGAACACGGTTATATCTCTTTTGCCATCTTTTACAAATAATTTTTAAAGCTTTAGCAGATGATACGATAGGAACAAGTGCAACATCAGGATAACCCTCAGTAAACTCAGGCATATTTGTAGGAAGACCAGCTCCTGTTATGATGATGTTAGCACCACCCTCACAAGCATCTTTTACAACTCTACCATAATCATTCATAGCATAAAGTATATTTACAGCAAGTGGTTTATCTCCACAAATCTCTCTTGCATTTGAGATGATTTTTTTCAAAGCCTCAGGCGAGTAAAAGTTTGCTTCAGTTTGTGGTCTATCTGATACTAACTTTGTAGCATACTTTTTATCAGCATAGTAACCAGTACCAACTGCACTAACTACACCTAGACCACCCTCTTTTGAAACAGTTCCAGCTAACTTGTCCCAACTTATACCAACACCCATACCACCTTGAACTATAGGTTTTTCTACTTCATATTTTCCAATTTTTAATGGCTTAAAACTCATCTAACATACCTTTAATTTTGCAAATTTTCTTTTTCCAACTTGAAGTATATACTCCCCTACTCCTAATTGTAACTGCATATCTGAAATTTTTTCTTGGTTTATTTTAACAGCACCTTGCTTAATATCTCTTCTAGCTTGTGAAGTTGATGGCTCAATGTTACAATCTACCAATGCTTTTGCTATCCAAATCTCTCCATCACAACTAAACTCAGCTATATCTGTAGGGATTTGACTTTTTGCATGAACTTTTTCAAACTCTACTTTTGCACCATCTGCCAACTCTTGTGAATGAAATCGTGCAGTTATCTCTAATGCTAAACTCTCTTTAACTTTTTTAGGATGCAGTGAACCATCTTCTACACCTTTTTTAAGTTCAGCTATCTCATCTAATGATTTTGTACTTAAAAGTTCAAAATATCTCCACATTAAATCGTCTGAGATACTTAAAACTTTACCAAACATATCGTTTGGTTCATCACTTACACCTATGTAGTTACCAAGTGATTTACTCATCTTTTGCACACCATCAAGACCTTCTAAAATAGGCATCATCAAAACAGCTTGTTGTTTTTTAAGTCCATAAGATTTTTGTAGATGTCTTCCCATAAGTAGGTTAAACTTTTGATCAGTTCCACCTATCTCTATATCACTTTGAAGATGCACACTATCATAACCTTGAAGTAGCGGATAAGTAAACTCATGTATAGCTATATCGTCTTCATTTTTATATCTCTTTTTGAAGTCATCTCTTTCAAGCATCCTAGCAACAGTTCTTTTTGCCATTAAGCCTATAAACTCCATAGTTGTCATTTTATCCAACCATTCATGGTTATAAACAACTTCAGTTTTACTCTCATCTAAAATTTTAAAAGCTTGTGTCGTATAACTTGCTATATTTTCTCTAACTTCATCTTGAGTTAAAACTTTTCTAGTTGCATTTTTACCAGTTGGATCACCTATAGTTGCTGTAAAACTTCCTATAAGAAATAAAACTTTACCACCATACTTTTGAAATGTTGCAAGTTTTTGTAAAAGTACAGTATGACCAAGATGCAAATCTGGTGCAGTTGGGTCAAATCCACATTTTACAGTATAGTTTTTTCCCTCTTCATAGTATGCTTTTAAAAGTTTTTCAATTCTTTCATTGTCGATAATCTCAGCACAACCTCTGCTTATCTCTCTTAATGCTTCTTCTAACATAGTTATATATTTTCCTTTTAGAGTATAAATTTTAATTATTAACGATATGCATCGTCAGTTCTGATAAAATGTATCACTTTTATCTTTTGGGCAATTTTAGCACGAAGTGCTTGAATATCTGCTTCTTTAGATTCAAAACCAAGTTCACAGTATTTTATATAATCACTATCATCTTTACCTAATTCTATAGAACTTATGTCTATATTTAGCTTTGCTAAGTAGTGTAAAAAGTCTGCTAAAGCACCCTTTTCATTGTGTAAAGATGCGATTAACTCATAACGATAAACATTCTTTTTATCCCATTTTACAAACACCATTGGTTGATTGTCTTCAAGTTGTTGGTTTGCAGATTTACACATCTTGTGATGAACATGGACTTTAGATTTGTCTAAAAATCCCATTATTTCATCTCCATACTTTGGATGACAACAGTAGTTGAAAACAACTTCTGAGATATTACTAACACTAAATATCTCTATCCCAGATATAATTTTAGACTTTAGTTTAAACCTATGTCTTGATAAAAAACCAGTAAATCTTGAATTTTTACTAATATGATTTACATACCTATGTATCACATTTTTAAAATGTTCTATATCACATGGTATATTTGAGCCATTTTTACAACCTTGAGATTTAAACCACTCTTCCACACGAGTATGGTTTAGATTCATGGCTGTAGCTACTATATTTACACCTGATTTAAGATTTATATCTTTAATCCTAGCATTACAGTTAAGTCTCATATTTGTAGATGCTTTTGAAGTTTTAACAGCATCTATCCAAGTACATCTTGTTATAATCTCATCAGAAACTTTAACTTTAACAATATCACCATTTTGTAATTCATGAAGTAATGATGCTTTCTCTTTATTTACAAGTGCTGATTTGGCATGATTGCCAACTTCTGAGTGAACCATATATGCAAAGTCTAAAACAACTGCACCACGAGGTAAAGTAAATGCATCTCCTGTTGGTGAAAATACTGATATATCTTCACTATACAAATCATTTTTTGCTAATGCATAAAAATCTTCAACACTTTCATTTTGGTACTGAAGATTATTTAACCAATCAAGCTTGATGTTATTCCCACCACTTTTGTATTTCCAATGAGCAGCTACTCCTAGTTCAGCAGTATTATGCATCTCAAATGTACGGATTTGTACTTCAAAAATAGCAGTATTATAAAAAACACTTGTGTGTAATGTTTGGTAACCATTATCTTTTGGAACAGATATATAGTCTTTAAATCTTGATGCAAGTGGCTTAAAGTTTAGATGTATAAGACCTAAAATATCATAACATTTTACTGGGTCTTTTACTAAGATACGAACAGCTAGAAGGTCAAGAACTTCATCTATACCCATCCCTTTTCTTTGCATCTTTAAGTATATGGAATATCTATGTTTTACACGGGAGAGGATTTTAAAATCATCTTCACAAAAACCATGTGTTATAAGTAGTTTTGAAATACTCTCTTTAAAATCATTCAGTTTCATCTCTATAGCATGGTAGTTTGTATCAAGATAGTTATCGATGCGATGTTTTTCCTCTTTAAAAAGGTATGAAAAACTCAAATCTTCAAGTAGATTTTTTAAAAAACTGATTCCAAGTCTATGTGCTATAGGTGCATAAACAACCAAAGTTTCTTCAGATATTCGTTCTTGTTTATGTGATGGTAAAGCATCCAATGTAAGCATATTATGAAGTCTATCACAAAGTTTTACAACTAAAATTCGTACATCTTCTATACTTGCTAGTAACATTTTTCTAAAAGATAAAGCAGAAACAACAAGTTTCTCATTTGAGGAGGATGGTATAAGTTCAGAATCTCGAATAACATCTATCTTAGTCAAACCCTCAACTAGATGTGCTACATCAGAACCAAATAACTTTTCAATCTCATCTATACTTATAGATGTATCTTCTACCACATCATGTAACAAGGCAGCTATAGCCATAGATTCATCGTTTGTAATAGATGAGACTATAGAAGCTACTAAGATAGGATGAACTATATAAGCTTCACCACTTTTTCTAAACTGATTTATATGAGCTTTTTTTGCATATTCTAATGCATATTTTAACTTTTCACTACTACCTATTTGTGAAAAAAGATACTCAGATGCTAAGTTCTCATCATGTAGATGCTTTACTTTTTCTATATCCACCTGACTTAAACCCAAAATTTTTACTTTTCTATATCCACAAAGCCTTTAACAACTACAAGACCTTCAGCAAGTTCCATTAAAGCTAAATCAGCAGCTTTAACACTATTTGGATCGATATTTAACTTACTTACAGCTCCATCTAAAAGTTCATCACTTCTTTTTGCTACTGCTAGTGCTAATTGGTAACGATCCATATTTGGGTTATCAGTTAAAACTTTTGCTGTTAATTCTTCAATTTTCATATTCATAATATAGTTTCCTTATGTATTATTTTACTATAGAGCAATTATTCATATTGCCATTTAATATATCTAAAAGATTACCTTTTGTATTCATATCACATACAATTATCGGTAATCTGTTCTCTTTTGCTAAAGCGATAGAAGTATCATCCATAACTTTGATATGGTCATTTAGTGCATCATCGTAAGTTAATTGAGATAACTTAACTGCATCATCATATTTTACTGGGTCTTTGTCATAAACACCATCTACTTTTGTAGCTTTTATAATAACTTCTGCACCAATCTCTACTGCACGAAGTGTTGCTGCTGTATCTGTTGTAAAAAATGGATTACCAGTACCAGCTGCAAAAATAACAACACGACCTTTTTCCAGATGTCTTACAGCTTTACGATTTATATATGGCTCAGCAATTTGCTCCATCTTTATAGCAGTTTGCATACGAACTTCAAGTCCAGCATGTTCACAAGCTTCTTGCATAGCTACACCATTTATAACAGTAGCAAGCATACCCATATAATCACCACTTGTTCTTTTAATGATGCCATCTTGTGCAGCCGTCACACCACGGATAATGTTTCCACCACCAATAACTATACCAACTTCAATCCCAGCATCTACTAAAGACTTTATCTCTTGAGAGATATACTTTAATATCTGAGTGTCAATCCCATGACCTTCTTCACCTGCAAGAGCTTCACCTGAAAACTTAACCAATACTCGTTTGTTAGCCATAGATACACCTTATCAACAAAATTCTTTGGATTATACTAAAAAGTCTCTTTAAAGTTGCTTTGAAGCTAAAATAATAGACTTAATTAAAATTATCTTCATATATCATTTTTTCTATGCTAAACTTATAAAAAATATATTTTATCAAGGAAAAAAATGTCAGAATTTTTAAAATTTGAAGTTGATTTAGATAATTTCATAAAAAACTTAAACACAAAACTAGATGCTAACAATGAAGAGATAACAAAACTACTAAAGATTGAAAACAAAACTTATACAAACTTTGTAAAACCATTGCAGATGATGGAGGAGTATCTTGGTCATTTTTTTACACCACTTTCACACATAAACTCTGTAAACAACACGGAGGAAACTCAAAAGGTTTATTCTGATTCTTTACCTATTATCACTGAGTACTCTACAAAACTTTCTCAAAACATAGATATTTACAAAGCTTATAAAGAGATACAAGCAGATGAAAAAGATGCCTTAAACCATGAACAAAACAGAGTTTTAGAACTAAACATACAAAACTTTGAACTAAGTGGTGCAAATCTTGATGAAAAAACAAAAGCAAGACTTCAAGAGATAAACATAAAAGAGAGTGAACTATCAAACAACTTTTCTCAAAACCTTTTAGATGCAACAAATGCTTATGAAAAAATCATAGAAGATGAAAAAGATGTAGAGGGACTTCCACAAAGTGAAGTGCAAAATGCAAAGTTTGAAGAGGATGGAAAAACAAAGTATAAGTTTACTCTACAGATGCCATCATACATAGCTTATATGACCTATGGAAAGAACCAAACTATAAGAGAAGAGATATACAAAGCCTATGTTTCAAGAGCTCCACAAAATGGAAAAATCATAGAGGAGTTGTTAGCTTTAAAAGATGAAGAAGCTAAACTACTTGGGTTTAAAAATTATGCTTCACTCTCTCTTGCTAGTAAGATGGCAGAAGATGAACAAAGTGTTTTAAAGTTTTTAAACGACCTACTTCAAAACTCAAAAGCACAAGCAAAAGAGGAGTTAAAAGAGGTTCAAGAGTTAGCAGATAAACCCCTTCAAAGTTTCGATAGTGCTTACTATAGTGAACTACTTAAAAAGAAAAAGTATGAGATAGATGAAGAGGAATATCGCCCATACTTCGAGCAAAAAAGTGTTATAGATGGGATGTTTACATTTTTAAACAAACTGTTTCACATAGAGTTTAAAAAAATAGATGAAAAACTTTGGGATGAAAAAGCAACATCTTATGACCTTTATGTGGCTAACAAACTAAAAGCTAGACTTTACTTAGACCTAGAAGCAAGAGAGTCTAAAAGGGGTGGAGCTTGGATGCATAACTTCCAAACTCATTGTAAAGATTTAGAGGGTAAAGAGCAACTTGCATCTGCATTTGTTGTTTGTAACTTTCCAGCTTCAAGTGATAACAACCCATCGTTACTTAGACATGATGATGTTGTTACACTTTTTCACGAGATGGGTCATGCTATCCACCATCTACTTAGTGATGTAGATGAAAATGAAGTAAGTGGAGTAAATGGAGTTGAATGGGATGCAGTTGAGTTTCCATCTCAATTTTTAGAAAACTTTGCTTATGAACCAGAGGTTTTAAAACTGTTTGCATCTCATTATAAAACTGGTGAGATTATATCTGATGAGATGATTCAAAAACTTGTAAAAAGTAAAAACTTCCTCTCAGCATCTGCTATGCTTAGACAGTTGGAGTTTTCACTTTTTGACTTTAAACTTCATACTGGAGTTTTTACAGAGGATGAAGTACAATCTCTTCTTGATGAGATTAGAGAACAAACAGCACTTATAAAACCACCAGCTTATAACAAGTTTCAAAATGGTTTTGCACATATCTTTGCAGGTGGTTACTCAGCAGGTTACTATAGCTATAAATGGGCAGAAGTTTTAAGTGCAGATGCACTTTTTAGTGTTGTTGATGAGGGTATATTTGACTCTAAAACAGCACAAGATTATCTTAACATAGTTTTAAGTGGTGGTGGTTCAAAAAGTATGGGTACTTTTTTTAAAGAGCTTATGCAAAGAGATGCCAACCCTAAAAGCCTACTAAGATTAAACGGTATTAAGTAATGAGAATTTTTCTCTTACTTTTACTCATCATAAACACACTACTAGGAGATAGAATCTTGAAAATAGCATCATACAATGTTGAAAATCTTTTTGATTTAGAAAAAAATGGATACGAATATAAAGAGTATATTCCAAATACTAAATCACGATGGAACAAACGAAACTACAACATAAAACTAAAAAATATATCAAGAGTTATAAAAGATATAGATGCAGACATAATAGCTATACAAGAGATAGAGTCAAATCAAGCACTAAAAGATTTGAGATATACACTAAAAAGAAATGGTTTATACTACAAATATTACAAGATAGCAGACCAGAAAAAAACCACTACAAAAGTAGCGATTTTAAGCAAAATCCCATTTGTTTACAACCAAGAGTTATTTGTAGGTTACTCTTATAAATATAGAAATATTTTAGAAACAAAGTTTAAGGTAAATGGTCATGAGTTTTACATATTTACCAACCATTGGAAAGCAAAATCAGGTGCTGAGAGTATGCGAATAAAATCTGCTAAAATACTTTTACAAAGGGTTAAAGAGATAGGATTTGACAAAAATATTATCCTACTAGGAGATTTTAATTCTGATTATGAGGAGTATATAAAGTTTAAGAAAAAAAGAAGACTTAACAATACCCATGGTTATACAGGTATAAACCATATATTAAACACCATAAATCAAACAAAAAAAGCCTCTCAAACTCATCTAAAACCTAATGAATTTTATAACCTTTGGTATGATGTACGAGAGGGAGAAAGATACACTTATATATTTAGAGGTAAAAAAGAAGCCTTAGATAACATTCTAATCTCACCATCTCTTTTAGACAGACATAAAATGTACTATCTAAAACATAGTATGAAAAAACTAGACAGAAGCTATCTATTTTATAAAAGTAAATATATAAACAGATGGTACACAAGGGGAAAACAAAAAGTGCATAAAGGCAAGGGCTATTCAGACCACCTACCAATTATGGCAAAGTTTTATTTTAGATAA